>SAMEA104315432__coassemble_71_pt1 | contig 68981 bp, 54 predicted proteins | sample SAMEA104315432__metabat2_high_PE_031 | metagenome-assembled genome bin SAMEA104315432 (sample SAMEA104315432) | gut metagenome | biome: Monkey gut; feature: monkey-associated habitat; material: faeces | place: China | collected 2013
TTATTTTATAATAGTAATAAACTTAATATTTTTATTTATATCTATATATAAAAAAAGTCAGCATTTTGCTGACTTATATATCAATAATAGTTTATTGGTTAATCTATCATGTGTTTAAGACGTTCTATAATATTGCATATAGTAGAGCGGTCGGTTTGGTCATCAATAGCAGCATCTACTTTTATAGAAGTTGGTCCCATCTTTAAAGTAATATGTTTGTTGGCATATCCTTCCACTTTATGCTCGGCAAGATATGGCTGGGTCTGTTTTTTATAGATAACCATTAACTCGTCTAGATGTTCATGCATGGTTTTTTTTATTTCTTCAAACCTTGCAGGAGAAACATGATGTTCTCCTTCGCCCATACTAATTTGATTTTTAGGGTCGTCTGCACCAAACAATTCAATATAGAAGCCGTTGCTTACGACTTTTAAATAGAATCTATTTTCATCTACAACTGGTGCTGATTTTCTTTTAAAAAAACACATAATCAAACCCTCTTTTGATGCTTTAATAATAATATATTTCTATATTACCAAAAATTTAGTTTTTTGTATTGTTATTTTGGTGATTTTTTCAATTTTTTGGTTTAAATGACTTAAAAATATATAAAAATCACACATTTTTTGTAGTTTTTTATCTATTTTTTTATTTATTGATTAGTTGATACGTCAGTATCACTAGGGACTTGTGTGGTTTTGTTTTGATTAACTTTATCGTCTATGGATACTATATTTACAGTAGAGTCATTAACTGCTATGGCGGTGTCAGGACTGGTTGCTTTTGCTTTACGTCTAGCCTTAATCATGTCTATATAATCATTAATCTTACTTTTTACTATGGCAAAGTCTGACCTAAAGTTTTTGTGGTCGAATATCATACATATAGCAAAACATATAGGTACTAGATATACAAATGCAGGTACTATTAACCAGAACCATGGCCAGTATTTTGTCTGACCAGCGTATTCGCCACAAGGTATTGTCTTAAATATTTTAGGGCAGAGTGCGGTAAATACTACTGCAAAACTTTCGTTGCCGGGACCCCATATTAATGATGAGTTTTTATAGTTAACATTAATGATGTCATCACCACGTAAAGGTATAAATCCAAGTTCACTTTGGAAGACTTGGTTAAGCATAATAAACAACATAACTACAAGCAAATATACTGGACACCAGAATACACGTTTGTAACTTAAGGTATGAAGTTTAAATAATACCATAAGTAAAGGTACAGCATATAGCATGGTGTGGTGGAAATAGAAGCGTATAATATCTATCCACTCGGCAGCCTGATTAACTTTTGCTATTGGTTCAAGTGGTACAAATACTGCGATTAGCCCGCCCAACATACCAAGGTAGAACATATAATCCTTAACTCTCTTGTCTTTTGATAGGAACATAAAAGGGAATAGTCCTATATTAGCACCGCATATATTTACGAACCATGCATCTCTTAACATACGTGCGTGGTCGGTAGAATATGGTGGGTATAGGAATTTAATAAAGTGAGCGACCAATCCTAGTATTAATATGCTAAAAAGTACAATTTTTTGTGTTTTTGCACTTTTATTGCGTAGTAGGAAATATAATCCTATAGTACTACCTAGGCTGATTATTAGCCAAAACCAGTACCAAAAATTAAACATTTGAATATTCATATAATTGTCCTTATTATTTGTTTTTCGACAAAATGTGTTAAACTACTGATATTGTAACAAATACTTAATACTATATCAATTTATTTTTTATAAATCAGCCATTATAGGCTAAACATTCATTTTACTTTAATAAAATTCGGTTTATATTAGATAATGATAATTATTAGTCGTATTTAATTGATATATATATTAAAAAATGTTATTATTCGAATGCTAAAAAAATAAAAGTTGAGTATAAATTTATGAGTTTTGCAGATTGGTTTTTTACAAGATATCCGGGTGCTTCACATGTTAAACCTTGGGGACTAGGCGAGATATTAACCTTGATACTTTGTATAGCGATAATAGTTACTTTGGCTATTTTGTTTAAGAAAAAAGACGATAAAACAAAACGTATTGTTTTATGGGTACTTGTAGGGTTAATTATATTTTTTGAAGTGGTTAGAAGAATAGCCAATTTAATAAGTAATACCAATTATACATTTAATAGTTATCTACATATTTTATTGCCTAGACCATGGTGTGCCATCGCTTGTTGGACACTTATAGTCTGTGTTATAAGCAAGAAAAAATGTATCTACAACTTTGCTAGTATTACTGCCTTGCTATGTGCAATTATTTTCTTTGCATATCCGGGTGTAGGTTTTAAGAGTCCATATTTCTTATTTGATGATTTGTATTCTGTAGCAACACACTCCTTGCTGTTAATAACAAGTATTTCACTTATGACACTAGGCTTTACTGATTTTAATTATAAAGAATTTTGGAAAGTTGGAGTATGCTATGCAGTTATATTTGTGTATTCAATACTAGAAATTTATGTGCTTAAGATTGAACATGACCCTATGTACTTTATGCCAAACAATGATGTGCAAGATATATTGGGTATAAGTTACGGATTGTATTTAACAATCTATATTATATTTACACTTTTCTATTTCAACCTTTTCCCATTGATACAGTGGTTAAAGACCAATCGTCCTATTACAAGATGGCTACATAAAAGAAAACAAACTAATAATGATGTAAAAGTAGAGAGTAGCGAAAATACTGAAGTTACTGATAAAAATGATGTAAAAAGTGAAGAATAATATAAATATACTTAAAAATTAAATAAAAAACTCACAGTGATATGCTGTGAGTTTTTTTGTGAAAAGTTACTATAAAATTGATATGATTTTATTGTTTAACATACTATTCGGTTCTTAAGGCTTTTACTGGGTCTTTCTTTGCAGCGATATTGGCTGGTATTAATCCAGCGATAAATGTAAGAGTTACACTTATAAGTACTAGTATTACCGAGCCCAATATTGGTAGTGATGCTAGACCGCTTAATCCAGTGAAATGTTTAAGAACAAGATTGATAGGTAATATCAAGATTAGTGATACTATTATTCCAATCAATCCACTTGTTAATCCTATAATAAAACTTTCGGCAGTGAATACACGTTTAACGTCACGTTTGCTTGCTCCTACACTACGTAATACACCTATTTCTTTAGTTCTTTCAATTACAGAAATATATGTTATTATTCCTATCATTATCGAACTTACAATTAACGATACACTTACGAATGCTATTAATACATAAGTGATAGCATTAATAATTACTGACACAGTACTCATAATAAGGTCTATATAATCAGTATAAGTTATACGGTCGTCTTTTTCGGCTTGATCGTTGTATTCTTGTATAAATTTTTTAATTTTGTCTTTTGCTTCAAAGGTATTAACATATATATTTATGCCGTCAGGAGTATTAAGACTTAATTTGTCTACACTAGTTACTAGTGTGCTTTTTGCTGCAGCACTATTGTTGCGATAATTCACCATTTGTTGAGTGAATTTATAATTGTATGCGATACCTGTACTTAAAGAACCGGCATCAGTAGTATCGTTAAGTCTTACAATACCAACAATTGTTAATTTGTTTGGACTTTTTTCTACTGCTTGTTTGTAATAAGTGTAGTACATGGTAGGGTTGGTTTTTAAATATAATCTAAAATCAATTGGATTGCCATCGGCGTCAAGTTGTAATGAGCCATCTTCATTGGTTAGATAATAATCGCAAGCATCTAGTACTGTATATGTTTTGCCTATGATACTATCATAATCTATTGGTTTTTTATTAGTTTTTGTATTGTTGATTAAGTCATTAAGTATATTATCCATATCAGATTTACTTAATAACCCTAATGCGTATAAAGCATAATCGTCTACTTCATTGTTTTTATCTAACACTAACAATGCTTCATTGCTTTCAGTAGGGAATTTGCTATTAGTGCCTAATAAATTATATTGAGAATTAATTAATTCTTCATTGTTAAGCATTTCGTAGAAGATATTGCCACCCCTAAATGAGAAATTTAAACTTCCACTACTGCTTCCGCTCATATCTACACCGATTATTCTAAATGATAATTCGATAACTTTTTCAGCAGATACGTTGCAAGTACCAGAATTCTGTAATGCTATTTTTATGTATTCTAACTCTGGATATTGGTCAAAGAATGTGTAATTGGTAATATCGTTTCCGTTATCATCTTTAGCGATAGTTATTTGATAAGAGCCATTAGGCAATTGGGTTGCGGTAGCACCAGTTTTGTTTTCTAGGAATAATAATGAGTATTGAATAATCATTTGCATCATTGTTTGGCTAGGATTAATTTCTGTACCGTTATTATTGGCATATGCTAGGTTAAGTCTGTAAGTGTATTGTATAGCATTGACATATTTATTGAGTTCGGTTTGGTGTGCTTGAATATAATCATAGAATTTGTTAAGGTTGTTGGCACTTGTTGTTGAACCTACGTTGTTAATAATTCCACTTATATTTTCTTTAGGGTATACACCATCTAAATCATGGTCGATTTTGTCATCGGTGTTGTGTTTAAGGAACATAGATTCAATAACCGAACTAAAATCTACACTTTTCGAACTGATACTTATAGGATAAGTAGATAAAGTGTCTTCTTGCATTTTGTTAATATAGGTGGAGAATCCGCTTGATATTGCTAATACTAGTGCAATACCTATAATTCCTATTGAACCCGCAAAACTTACAAGAAATGTACGTGCTTTTTTAGTAAGAAGATTCTTAAGACTTAAAGATAGTGCGGTAAAGAAAGACATACGTTTCTTTTTAGTAGATTTATTAATGCTACTAGTTGCATTGTCATTATGGTTTACTGTATCTGTATTAGGGGTATCAGTTGCCTTTTCTTGTTCGTCATCATATGGAGAAGAGTCATCGATTACTTTGCCATCTAGTAGTTTAATGATACGTGTTGAATATTTTTGTGCTAGTTCAGGGTTGTGAGTAACCATAATGATTAATTTATCTTTTGATATTTCTTTTAATAATTCCATTACCTGAACACTAGATACAGTATCAAGTGCGCCTGTTGGCTCATCGGCTAGTATTATCTCGGGATTATTAACTAGGGCTCTAGCAATAGCCACTCTTTGCATTTGCCCACCGGATAATTGGTTAGGAAGATTCTTTAATTTGTCTTTTAAACCCACTTTGGTTAATACATCTATTGCACGTTGTCTACGTTCTTCTTTAGATACTCCAGATAGAGTTAAGGCAAGTTCGACATTTTCTAGTACGGTCTGATGTGGTATAAGGTTGTAACTTTGGAATACAAAACCGATAGAGTGGTTACGGTAAGTGTCCCAGTCTTTGTCTTTGTATTCTTTAGTAGATTTACCATTAATAATCAAGTCACCACTAGTATATCTGTCCAATCCACCTACAATATTAAGCATGGTGGTTTTGCCACAGCCACTAGGACCTAGAATAGATACAAACTCACTTTTTCTAAAAGTTATGCTTACATCATCTAGAGCATTAACGGTAATGTCTCCAGTGGTATATTGCTTTACTATATTTTTTAATTTAAGCATACATACTCCTTTAATATTGTATATTTTGCTAACAAATAAACTACTTAATTTATTTGAATTATTAGTAATTATTGTATCGGTTAAGTATATATTATTATCATTATTTGTGTCAATGTTTGTAAGTTTTTTCGTGCGAATAATTATTATTTTTAAATTATGCACATGAAAAATATTATTAAATAAAATTTTTAGTTGTGAGTATTGATAAAAACTTGTAAAATATTGCTAATAGGAGATAATTATGCTTAATAAAGATATAGTGATAATTGGTGGCGGAGCAAGTGGGCTTATGTGTGCTTTAAGTCTAGTTAAACGTGGCAAAAATGTTACCATACTAGAAGGTAGTAAAAAGGTGGGTAAAAAAATACTTGTTAGTGGCAATGGTAGATGTAATCTAACCAATACTAATATTTCTAGCAATAACTATAATCAAGAAATACCATATTTTAATAAGTGTGATAATATTAAGACCCTAGATATATTTCATCAATTGGGACTTGTTACTATGTGTGATGAAGAAGGTAGATATTATCCTATATCCAATCATTCAAGTTCGGTATTAGATGTTATATGTAATCAACTTGGTAAGTGCGAGATAATCACGGATTGTATGGTTGATGGTATAACTAAAAGTGATGGATTTACATTGCATACTAGTAAAGGAGAGTATCATGCTAAAAATGTGGTTGTGGCTACAGGTGGCAATAGCATGTGTAATATACTTGATAACTTAAATGTTAAATACAATCCTTTTGTACCTAGTTTATGTGGCCTTACAACATTAAGCAATAACCAATTAATTAGTGGTATCCGTGTAGATGCCCAAGTTACTTTAAAGATTGAAGATGATGGCGGTCAAATACATAGATTTAGGGATAATGGCGAAGTAATATTTAAAGATAGAAGCATAAGCGGTATATGTATATTTGATATGTCTTTTATACTTAATAGATATAATGTAATAAAAAAAGATGGTGTATGTTGTAATGCCACTGTGTCGCTTGATTTATTTAAACAATATGATATGAACGGTGTTGTACGTATGCTTAACGAAAGAAAGACACAACTATATAATCTAAAGATGAGAAATTTCTTCGATGGTATGTTCCATAAAAATCTTGGATTAGAAATACTTAATAGATGTGCGGTAGATATTAATGGTAAGGTTTCTGATATATCTATACATTGTATAAAAAATATGGCAAGAGTAATAAAGAATTTTGAATTTGTTGTTATCGGCTGTGATAATAACAATCAAGTACATCATGGTGGTGTAAGACTAGATAAATTAAATAAAGATTTACAATATATTGATATACCTAATCTATATTTCTGTGGCGAGATATGTGACGTTGATGGTAAATGTGGTGGATACAATCTTCAGTGGGCTTGGACTAGCGGATATATAGTAGGAGAGAGTATATGATAAGAGTAGATAATTTAAGTTTTAGCCCCGACTATAACAACGATACAATAATTAATAAAATATCTAGTGTGTTGCACGTTAAACCTAACGAAATATTGAGTTATACTATAGTTAAAAAATCAATTGACGCTAGACGTAAACCAGATGTAAAAATTATGCTTACCTTGGCAGTTGAATTAAAATCGTATAATATTGTAAAAGGCTACGATAATATCGAGTTGGACTATACGGGATTAAAGTACGAAAATTGTGAAAGAGGCTTTAGACCAGTAGTAGTTGGGTTTGGGCCTGCCGGAATGTTTTGTGCTTTGGCTTTAAGTTATATGGGGTATAAACCTATTGTTATTGAACAAGGTATGGACGTAGATAACAGAGAAAAAGAAGTAGAAAAGTTCTGGCAAACAGGAGTGATTAATCCATTAAGCAATGTTCAATTCGGTGAAGGTGGGGCAGGTACTTTTAGTGATGGTAAACTTAATACCAACCTTAATAATAAATATTGTAAAATGGTTATTAATGAATTTTATAAACATGGTGCACCTAAAGAAATATTATATATTAACAAACCGCATATAGGTAGTGACAACTTAAAAACTGTCGTCAAAAATATTCGTAAGTCAATTATTGATATGGGTGGAGAAGTTAGATTTAATACACAATTTGTTGATTATGAGTGTGTTGATGACACAATTAATAAAGTTTTTGTCAAAAACATAGTAGATAATACAGTTTATGCTATTGATACTAAAGCACTTGTGTTGTGTGTGGGGCATAGTGCTAGATATACATTCAACCTATTATATGATAAGGGCGTTGAATTAAAACAAAAGCCGTTTGCTATGGGTGTACGAATAGAACAGAATCAAAAAGATATTAACTTTAGTCAATATGGTAAAGTAGATTCTCACCTTCCACCAGCCGATTATAAATTGGCAGTGCATCTACCTAGTGGCCGTAGTGTATTTACATTTTGTATGTGTCCAGGTGGTGTAGTAGTTAATTCGGCTAGTGATAATGGAGAGATAGTTACCAATGGTATGAGTTATTTTGCTAGAGATAAAGTTAATGCTAATAGTGCTGTGTTGGTTAATGTGGTCCCTGAAGATTATGAAAGTGACCACCCACTTGCTGGTGTTGAATTTCAATCACAATATGAGAGATTTGCTTATGATTTAACTAAAAGTGTAGAGTGTCCTGCTATGTCAGTTGGTACATTTTTAGGACATAAAAATACTGCACTAAAAGTAGTACCTAGTACAAAAATTAAATTATGTGATATATCAAAATGTTTACCTAAATTTGTGACTGAAAGTTTAAAAGAAGGCTTGCCGTTACTTAATAAAAAACTAAAAGGATTTAGTGATGATGGTAATCTACTGATTGGTATAGAAAGTAGGTCGAGTAGTCCGGTAACAATTGTAAGAGATGATACTTTGCAGACAAAAATTAAAGGGCTATATCCATGTGGAGAAGGTGCTGGTTATGCTGGTGGCATAGTTAGTAGTGCAGTAGATGGTATTAAAGTCGCCGAAGCAATAAGAGATAATTATAAAAATTAATAAAGCATATTTAGAAATAAAAATGTCTTGTATTGAACATTTTTCAATATAAGATATTTTTTATCTATTGGATAAACACAATATACATATCTCTTAATTGACAAATTGTTATCAAAAATGTTATATATATATTGTTAAAGATTAGTTATTGCCTTTTAACAAATAACTAAATGTGAAATTAAGGGGATTAGTATGTGTATTATTAGTGCGATTTTAAATTATTTTTTCCCAAGTGATGAAGATGATGAAGAAGATGATAAAGAAATTAATTCTAAAAAACATTTTGACAACGATTATGAAGAACAATTAGACAAATGTACAAAATGTGAAAAAGTATATTACAAGATGTTGTATAAAAATTATCATCAGAAATATCTTATAAAAACTCAAGTATATTTAAGAAGTTTATTCCCAGGGTATAAAGCAGAAAATTTTAGAATAGATATTGTATTTAGAGATTTAGATGATACAGAAACAATTGCTCTTATAGAAATCAATGATGGTTCTCACTCACGAGATTTATTAAGAAGTGCAAGAGATAAAGAATTAAAAGAGTTTTGCAACGATAACGATATTAATTTAATTACTCTATGGACAAAATATGGTTGTAAAGAAAAATCAATATGCAATTATATAGATAGAAAAATAGAAGAATTTGAGTAATAAAAAAGACATTACATTTTCGTGTAATGTCTTTTTTATAGGGTATATAGGATTATTTATTTTTTTATAAATTCGGCATCTAATTGTTTGGATATATCTTGTTCGTTGGGAGTATCGGTGGATTCGCCGTTAACTATAAGTTCGTTGTAATGTTCTTGTTCGATGTCTGCTTTACGTTCAATTGGTTTCCACTTAACTTCTTTTTTAAATAATGCGGCAATTGCTATAGGAATGTACAATCCCATAAAAAATGGATTCATAAATACTGCCACTACAGCATTTTTTGTTGTAAGGTCGATATGTTTTCTTTCTGCGAATATCAATACTACTGTATATAATGCTAGGAATGTATACATACCTATTACTGATACACCAAAATTAATTAATGCAAGTTGCCATAGATGTGGGTCTACTTTTAAACATACACCTACAATACCTAATACAAGAGTAAATATAGCATATACAATAATTGATGCTAGTGGAACTGCAAGTGGTACAATGCCTAAAGCAAATTCTAATTTACCAAGTTTGTTTTCTTTAGATACAAGACTGCTTTTCCATAATTTCTTGTTATATTTTTTACCTACTTGCATATGACCTTTAACCCATCGTATACGTTGGTTCCAACTTATTTTTAAATTGATAGGTTGTTCATCAAAGAATTGTGTATTGGCATTGTAAGCACCTTTAATATCATTAAGTACTGCATAATTACTTATTTCGACATCTTCGGTAAGACACTGGAATGGCCAACCGCCCAAGTCATTAATTACTTTTGCAGATATATAGAAACCAGTACCGCTTACTAATACGTTTTGGGTAAATCTTGCACGACATTTGTTTTGCATGGTGTTAAGCATAGTGAATGTTAATCCGCTACAACTTGCCACCCAGCCATCGTTCCAGTTAATAGAGTTACGATAACTTAATGCTATGCCATAGCCAGCATCATATGTCTTGTTCATTTCTGTTAAGAAATTAGGTGCGGCGATGTTGTCAGCATCAAATATAAAATAGGCTTCATAATCTTGTGCTTTATTAGTATCAATTAAATGTTTGATTATCTGGTCAAGAGCGCCGCCTTTGCTTTTAACATTAAGGTTTGGTCTTACAAAAGCGGTAACATTATCGTACTTTTTACATATTTCAAAAGTAGGGTCTTTTTCGGATTCAATTATTACATAAGTATCAAATAATTCTTTTGGGTAGTCTTGCTCATTTAAACTATCTAATAGTCTACTAATTACCTTGCTTTCGTATCTAGCCGGTATAAGTATGGCATATTTATGATTCTTCTTTGCGTCAGGGAATTTTTTATCAGGGAATAATCCGTATATATTAAATATTATTTTGTATAGCAAGAGTATAAATGATAATCCCATAAGAGCAATTATCGTCCAGTCCGCTATATCAAGTATGGTTGCGTACATAAATTCTCCGTTAATTATTTTTTTTAGTATTGTTAGTATATATTGTTTTATTTTATTTGTAAACTAAAATGAGTAAGAAGTGTCCCCGTTGCAACGTGTTTATTTTTTCTTAAAGTATTTTATTTGTGTATAACAAGATTTGTATTAATAATTAACATAAATATAATAAAAAATACAGGCGCTATTGTGTCTGTAATATTTTTATCTTGTATTTAAGATAAATTTATCTAGATAAAGTTGAAAAAATAATTTTGTTACCACTGTATCCAGTTAAATGTTCACCTTGTTCGTCTGCTATATGGTATACTTCTATTTTATCATTTAATTTACATTCGTTGATAAAATTAATTTGAAAATGTCGTACGTTTTTATTGTCAAGGCTGTTTACGGCAAGTATGGCATAATTGGTGTTGTTCATATGTTGGTTGTGGTCTAGGTCATAATATGATACGGTGTAGTTAAGTCGGGCGTTTTCTGTTTTTTCTACAATGCTTGTTTTTGTAAATTTTTCGGTATAGTTAATATCTTCACAGTATTCGCCTATATAATTTACATTGTCAGGTTTACAAAAACGTCTAGTTATACTGTCTATTACACACCACTTTGACGTGCCTTTTATAAGTACATTATTGTCTTCGTCACATATCAAAAAATCTCTATCAAAATCCACAAGTCCTTTTTTGTGTGGCCATGTTGTTACAATAACAGTTTGGTCTATGTGTGGCATATTGATTATATCGTATTTAACCCTGCTTAATACCCAGTATAAGTTTTGATTTTTCATTTCTGCATATCCCACTCCTATAAGACCCGCATGGATAGATGCAACGTCTTGAAAAATAGCAAGTATGCTTTGAATTTTTAAATTGTCATTTATATCAAAATAACTGTTGTATAATGTTATTTTGGTTTCGTATTTCATTATAGCCATTGGTGTTAACTCCTTGTAATTAATTAAACACGCAATCAATCAATTTGTCAATTATACAAGGTAGTCTTGTGTAAAGAGTTAATAAAAACAAGTAATTTAGTGTTAAATTTATTATATAATAATAAACTATAATTTGACTAAAAATTCTAGTAAGTGTAAACTAATTAAGTAAAACAATAATATTATGCTTTTTAGGGAGTAATTATGACAAGAGAAAATATGTATAAAACCCATAACTGTGGCGAATTAAGATTAAGCGATGCAGGTAAGGAAGTTAGACTTGCTGGTTGGGTTAATAGTATAAGAAAATTGGGTGGACTTAACTTTGTTACTTTAAGAGACCATTTTGGTATGACACAACTTTTAGTAAAAGATGAAAGTTTGCTTAATGGTGTTAATAAGGAATGTACAATAACTGTAGAAGGTAAAGTTCTTGAAAGAGAAAGCAAGAACCCTAAAATGGCTACTGGTGATATAGAAGTAGAAGTAAGTGCATTAAAAGTTCTTGGCAAGTGTCAAAATGTTTTGCCTTTTGAAATTAATGATGCACCTAATACAAAAGAAGAATTAAGATTAAAATATAGATATTTGGATTTACGTAACCCAGCAACTCATGAGTTGATTGTTACTAGAGCAAAAATGCTTAATTTCGTTCGTAACAAACTTACCGAAATGGGATTTTTGGAAGTTCAAACACCTATACTTACAAGTTCTAGTCCAGAAGGTGCTAGAGACTATATTGTTCCTACAATTAACGCACCGGGCGAATTTTATGCTTTGCCACAAGCTCCACAACAATTTAAACAATTGCTTATGGTAAGTGGTTTTGATAAATATTTCCAGATAGCACCATGTTTTAGAAATGAAGCCGCTAGAGCAGACCGTACCCCAGGCGAATTCTATCAAGTAGATATGGAGATGAGTTTTGCTACTCAAGAAGATGTATTCTACAATTGTGAAGAGTTTGCGACATCATTGTTCCATGAATTTACTACCAAGAATGTGGACACTGCACCATTCATTCGTATTCCATACAATGAAGCGATTGAAAAATATTGTAGTGATAAGCCAGACTTACGTAACCCACTTATAGTTCATGATGTGACTAATATATTTAAAGATACCGAGTTTGGTGCTTTCCAAGGTAAAACCATTAAGGCCATTTCTGCTAAATGTGATGATCAACCACGTAGATTCTATGATGACTTGGGTAAACTAATTGTTTCTTATGAAGGGAAAGGTTGTGCTTGGGTAAAATATACACAAGACGGATTTACTGGTGGTATAGCAAAATTTGTTACCGAACAAGTAGGTAAAGATTTAATTAAAGAATTTGATTTAAAACCAGGGGATTCTATATTCTTTATCGCTGACGAAAAAGATATGGCTATTAAATTAACCAATGTTTTGCGTAATGAGTTGGGTGAAAAACTTAACATTATTGATAAAGACCGTATTGCTTTCTGTTGGATAGTAGATTTCCCATTCTTCGAACATAACGAAGAAACTGGTAATATTGACTTTGCTCACAATCCATTTAGTATGCCACAAGGCGGTCTAGATAGTTTGGAACATATGGATCCATATTCAATTAAGGCTTATCAATATGACTTGGTATGTAATGGCTATGAGACATTAAGCGGTGCAGTACGTAACCATGATCAAGACCTTATGGTTAAAGCGTTTGAATTGGCTGGTTATAATGAAGATACTGTTAAAGAGAAATTTGGTGCTTTGTATAATGCTTTCTCTTATGGTGCTCCACCACATGCTGGCTGTGCATTCGGTTTTGATAGATTGTTAATGTTGGTTACTGGTAAAGATATTATTAGAGAAGTTATCGCTTTCCCTATGAACAAAAATGCAAGAGACCTTATGATGGGTGCTCCAAGTTTTGTAAGTGAACAACAATTGAAAGATGTAGGACTAATGCTTCGACCTAAGGAGAACAAATAATGATTGATGTTAAACAATTATATTTAGATAATCAAAAATTAGCCAATCAAGAAGTTACACTGGGTGGCTGGGCAAAATCTGTTAGAGATAATGGAAGTTTTGGATTTATTGACTTTAATGATGGTACACATTTTAAAGGTGTTCAAGTAGTTTTCAACAACGAACTATCCAATTTTGATGCTGTTAAACGTCTTAATGCTGGTTCAAGTATGGTAGTGACTGGTACTCTATTATTGACTCCAGCCAACAAACAACCATTTGAAATACATGCTACAAAAGTAGAAATAGTTAATGCTACAGATACCGATTATCCTTTACAGAAGAAACGTCACTCTATAGAGTTTTTACGTGAAATTGCATATTTAAGACCACGCACTAATTTGTTTCAAGCGGTTTTCCGTATCAGAAGTGTAGCCGCTATGGCGGTACATGAGTATTTTCAATCTCGTGGTTATGTGTATGTTAATACTCCTATTATTACCACTGCAGATTGTGAAGGCTCTGACCAGATGTTTAAACTTACAACTTTAGACCTTAACAATTTACCAAAAGATGATGATGGTAAAGTAGATATGAGCCAAGATTTGTTTGGTAAAGGCGCATATATCACAGGATCGGGACAACTACATGGCGAAACATTTGCTATGGCATTTAGTAAGATTTATACTTTCGGACCTACTTTGCGTACAGAAAATAGTAATACCAAAACTCATGCTAATGAATTTTGGATGATCGAACCAGAGATGGCTTTCTGTGACCTAGACGGACTTATGGACGTAGAAGAAGATATGCTTAAGTTTATAGTTAAGTATGTTTTGGATAGATGTAGAGATGAATTAGAGTTTTTAGATAATTTCGTACAAAAGGGATTGATAGAAAAACTTGAAAAATTGGTTGATAGCCACTTTACACGTATTGATCATAAAGACGTAATTACTATATTGAAACAAGCCCCAGTTAAATGGGAATTTCAACCAGAGTATGGTGAAGATATAGCCAAGGAACACGAAAAATATATTACCGAGTATTTCAATGGACCAGTATTTATTAAAAATTGGCCAAAAGATATTAAGTCTTTCTATATGAAACTAAACCCAGACAATGAAACAGTTGCGGCAGTTGACCTAGAAGTTCCGGGTTCTGGCGAACTTATGGGCGGTAGTCAAAGAGAAGAAATATATGAAAAACTTGTTGATAGATGTGACCAACTTAAGATAGATAAAGATAAACTTGATTGGTATTTAAACTTAAGAAAATTTGGTACTTGCGTTCATTCAGGATTCGGTATGGGGTTTGAAAGATTGATTATGTATCTAACTGGTGTAGATAATATAAGAGATGTTATCCCATTCCCACGTACTCCAAAGAATTGCGACTATTAAAATATTGTAATTGATAACTTACTATATTTATAGTGTTAATATATTTACAAATGTATAAAATCATAATTAGTTAAGTATAAGAAAAAGGTTTAGAAAATTCTAAACCTTTTTTGTTGTTATTTGTCAATATGTAATATCTGTCATTTAATGATGTAAATCAAATAATATGTTACTTTTTATATTTTTTTGTAATCTAATTTACAAATACAAAGTATTTGGGTACAATCTCATATGTAGGAGTTATAATGCAAAAAACTAATGTAATGCGAATTTTAGAGCAACATAAGATTAATTATCGTAGTTATGAATATGCTAATACTATAACCAATGGTGTAGATGTTGCCAACTCGCTTAATCAAGATATATCAAAAGTATTTAAGACTTTAGTTACAGTAGGTAATGATAATAATCATTATGTTTTTGTAGTGCCAGTTGCATCTACTTTAGATTTAAAGAAGGGTGCAAAAGCCGTAGGCGTAAAAAGCATAGATATGCTTAAACAAAAAGATTTGTTCCCGCTTACTGGGTATGTACATGGTGGTTGTTCGCCTATAGGTATGAAAAAGAATTTTAAAACTGTAGTAGATATTACTGCGTTAGATTATGAAACTATAATTTTTAGTGCGGGCAAAGTTGGTTATCAAGTAGAAGTTAATCCTGCTGATTTACAACATCTTATCAATTGCAAGTTTGATAGTATTCAAGTTAATTAATTATTAAAGGGAAATATATGTTTACACCAAGGAATAAAGAGACTGCATGTGGTATGTGGTCTACTACTTATATTATTGCACTCTGTATAGTTATTGTACTTGTAGTGGTAGGACTTATACTATCTAGGCATATGTCACACAAAGCAGTATATAGGACAATACTCATAACTACTATAATAGCGATACTAACCGAAATAGGTAAGATGATATTTATAGGAGTTACGTACGGTATAGAAGAAGTTGAATTTTTGCCTTTGTACTTTTGCTCATTGTTTATGTACTGCGGAGTCTTTGCTTGTATTAAAAAAGTTAAATGGCTTGAGACTACTGGTTTAAGTTTTTTAGTTATGGGCGGTATTATAGGGGCGATAGCATTTTTCTGTTATCCAGATGCCTGTATTCCCAATTATCCTATATATCACTATATGTGTTTACGTACCATGTTGTATCATGGAGCAATGATATATATAGGCTTGTTGATAGCCATAACAGGGTATTACAAACCAAAAGCAAAAGATTTTGTTAACTATATAATAGCCTTAATGATAATAGGGGTTTTGGCTTATATTATTAATAGATGTACAGGACAAAACTTAATGTATATATCTAGACCATTAAATTTTGCTATATCTGAAGCAGTATTTAATTGGAGTCCAACTTTGTATCCATTTATATTTTTAATCCTACAAGTTACAGTACCATTCTGGGCAAGTTATGGGATTTATAAATTGATAGAATATATTATTAATAAACACAAGGAGAAAAATGATGTTCACACCTAGACATTTTATATGGATAGCAATATGTATAGCGATAATTCTTGCTTTAACATATTGTTCAAAGAAATTTAAGTTTTCGTTTAAGACAGCAGCATTTATTATGGCGGGAGTTTCGTTAGTAAGCGAACTATGTAAAGTATTTACTCATATGGAGTTTGCCAATGGGACAGATGTTAGTAATGGTATGGTAATTAGTGCTACCGCTTTACCATTACATATATGTTCAATATTTATTTTCTTATTCTTCTGGTTACCATTTAGTAAAGATAGTAAATTTAGAAGATATATGATTAACTTTTTAATTCCTATAGGATTAATAGGTGCATCATTGTCTATACTTATGGCTACAAGCGGAGTAGACTTTGCACGTCCATATGCTTATCAATGTTTCATATACCATGCAGTTATGATATGGTATGCTATATACTTAATTATGTTTAAGTATACTGATTTAGGTATTAAATCTTGGATTATTAACCTTATATCTTTGGCTTCTCTAGCCATTGTTATGATATGGGTTAATGGATTATTGGCAGTTTACAACACCAATTTCTTGTTTGTAGTAAGACCACCAGCAAAAGGTTTACCACTACTTAACTTGAACCATGGTTGGTACGCATATTTCTTTACTTTGGTTGCTATAGGTTTTGTGAGTGTAACTTTAGTACATTTGCCATCTATTATTAAAGAATTAAAACATAAAAAATCTTTATGTGTTAATGCTGTAAGTGAAAATAATGTAGAAGAAGATAACACTAACAATGTAAAAGATGATACTAATAATCAATAATAAAAAACCATCACTTATTGTGATGGCTTTTTTTCTATCATTAATCTGGATTGGCTAGATTTTTTATTGTTGCAGTTTTATCAAGTTTAACAAGTTGTTCATATCCGCCATAATTAATACCATTAGTCCCGTATATATCTACATTTTTAAATGTGATAGTGTATGGTGCTAAAAATCTATTAATTACTACGCCATAGGTTGTAGAGCCTACACCAATTCGGCCAGTAGATGCGGTAGATGTGAAAGTGATATTGTGGCAATATTTAGAAGTGGCATTACCATTGTTAATAGTGATTTTTTTTATACTGTAGCCATTAAGGTCTACTGTTAATTCTCTATCGGTTTCTCTATCTAGAGTTATCTCTTTAACTGTATCATCTAATATATCAGCCATTAATTTAATTACATCTACGGGTGTTACATGACCACAGAAATAATTAAATTTTTCACGAGTTGATACTTCTGCTATGACTTTACCACTATAATTTTTATTAAGGACTGCATTCCCGAATAATTTTGTTTCAAGGATTATTGTACCATTAAGTGTTAAAGTGTAGCCTGCTTTAGTCGATGGTACATAATTTCTGCAGTCAAGGGTAATATCGCTAGGAATTGTAATATGTTTTGCAATTTCAAAGTCACTACCAAAGATTATAGTATTATAATTATTTTCATTTTGGTCATTTGTATCATTAACTGCATTTAGTAAATCATCACAACAGTTTACAGTGCAAGTTCCTGCTTTTACAAAAATATAATCAGTTGTTTCGCCGTATATTAAAGCAGAATTAATATTGCTTATTATCTCTATGCTTACATTTCCAATTCCCCAGTTATTGTAATAATAACGATAATCGGTATCAGGGATTATGGTGGTATTATTCATTAATTGCATTATAGGTTTTTTATCGCCATTATATGTATAATCTTGTTCGCCGTTAGTTGGTCTTAATGAATAGTTGTTAATGTCGGTACGTAAATATTTTGTTCCAGTACTGATAGAGTTGTAAAGGGTGGAGTTTTCATTAAATATCATAGTGCCATTGTTAACAATATCGCCATTATTAATTATGTTACCGAAACTATAATTGTCATCATTTTTTACTGCGTCACTTATTAAAGTGCCATTGTTAATAATAGTACCATTATTACTAAATTCGCCTTTATAATGTAACACTGCTGTGCTATTAGCATTATTGCCTATTTTTAAAGTTGTGTTATTTAACAATGTTAATGGGTTAGATGTGCAATCTATGGTATAATTGGTATTTTCTTTTAATACTATTGTGCTATAGTTTTTATTTTTAATACCATTAATAAGTTCGGTACTATCATTAGGAGTTAGTGTAGAACGATTAATGGTATAACTAGTTGTAATTTCTCCATAATATGCTTGTGAACGAATAGTGAAAGCAATTAGTACGTTTATTTTTCCGGCTTCAGTCTGTGGGACATATCTGTAATTGATTTTTCCGTCCACAATATCTTCGTCATAATAGTATAATGTATCAAAAGTAAGTGCATCGTTCGAACCTGTAAAAGTGTATGTAGGTGCTTGACTTTCGCCATTATAATCAAATACAGTATGGTCTGCACTTATATCGTCTAGGGTAATTTGTTTACGAAGTTTAATTGTACCACCCACATTATCTAAAGATTCATTGGTATAAATTGTGCCGTTGTTGTTAATTGTGTTGTGGGTGACTGAATTTCTATCGACTATATATAAATTATTATTGTTAATAACTGTACCAAAATTATCTATAGTTTTTATTAAATAGAAATTATTATTGTTAATTATAGTTCCATTGTTTGTTACTTTAGAATTAATAATTGTTGTACCTGTAAATGTTACAGTTACTCCATTGCTTATGGTTATAGGCTTTGATATGTATACACCTTGTGCAATTATTTTTGTGTAGTTAGGATCGGAAAGTAAGGTCTTTAATCCATTGATATGATTAACAGTAGTTTTTTTAGGTAATATATCAAAATATAGTGTGGTTGTACCATAGATTGAAGTCGAATTTTCATTAGCAGTTATTACTATACTTGCTTTACCTAAATTAACATTGTTAAAGTATTCTACGGTGTATTCTCTATTGTTTTTATTACTTAATAAGCTAGTGCCTATCTTAACCATAACATCAGGTTGAATTTCTCTACCTGTATAATATATTGGAGACGAGTCGGTAAGTGTAACATGTATATTAGAATCAAGTATACTTGTTCGTGTGTAATATGTGGCAAATGCAGGGTCTTTAGTAACTTTGTTAATTACGCTATTGGTGTATAGACTTCCGTGTGACTCTATATATAATCTATTATTATTGTTGATTTTGTTGTAGTTATATATATAACCCCTACCACCAATTACAATATTACCGCCATTATTGATAGTACCATTGTTTCTTAATATGCAGTCGTTCATGTCGGTGCTTTTTATAAATAATCTACCATTTAAACCAATATTAATTGTGCCATTATTAACAATTTCACAATGTCTTAATATTAATGTTTTTTCTATATTAAGTATATCGTTACTATCTAATTCTAAAGTGTTACCAAGAGTAGTAAATTCTATTTCGCCATAGTTGTTATTGTTTAGATAGGATAACAAATCGGCTTTAGATGTCGCAGTGCAAGAACCTTGTGTTATAGTAAAATCGAAAGTTGCACTTCCTGTGTAATATGGGTTTTTACTAGTTGCCGTAATTACTGCACGGGCTGTTCCAACATTGATATTGTTTTTATATACTACAGTAAATTCATCAGTGGATTGTGTGAATGTAAAGTATTCTTTAGAGTTAGGCTTTGCGATTTTGAACTCTATATATTTTGCACTCCCATCATATTTATGACTAGTGTTTTTAGTAAATACTGTAGCGTCTTTTAGTTCTTGAAGCGAACCTGTTGTCTGTTGTCCACCGCTATTCGAACCACCACCGCTACTAGTATTGCCGCCATTTGAACCACATGCACATAGTAATATTGTTGGCAATATTACCATAATCAATGCTAGGCATATTTTAGTTATCTTTTTCATATTTAGCTCCATAATATATTTATTTGTTTAAAAGTAGATACTTATTGTCATAAAGTAACAACTTAATGTTTGTTGTGATTTATTTTTTTGTATTAAAATAATACATCGTTACTTATATCATATCACATAATTAGATTAATTGCTAGACCCAATTATTCTATATGTATGTTATGTGTTATACGTTATTAAAAAATACCAGACTATGTATTATTCAAGTCTGGTATTTAAGTGGCTGGGGTGGTAGGATTTGAACCCACGTAATGGAAGAGTCAGAGTCTTCTGCCTTAACCACTTGGCGACACCCCAATAGTTATTTAAAAGTTATATGCATCTAGCACATATTTATTATATAACTATGATGACAATAATTCAAGTTAAATTAATAAAGATTGTTATTATTTTGCTTTTAAAAATTTTTTATTTATAATAAAATGGAAATGCGAATAAACAAATAATTTGTCGAATCATAATTATATATATTAGGAGAAAAATATGGCTAATCAAAAATCAACTAATAAAAAATCAAAAACTACTAGTGTAGAAAAAGATAGTTCATATACTACTAAATCAAAGAGTACTAGAAGTTCAAGTAAAACTACTAGCAGTAATACAACTAATACAAAAAGGCCAGTAGGCAGACCTAGAAAAAATTCTGTTAGTAATGCTAATACACAAAGTAGTGGAGAGTTAAATATAAGTACCACACAAATTAATAGAGCAGTTAAAAAAGTTGTTAAGAAAACTCATTGGGTAACTATACTTAGTGTAGCATTGTTTTTAATAATTGGTTTACTTGCAGGAATGGTTACTTATAATCAAATAACTAAAGATGATGTTTTTGAAGTTGTTGGCGATAAAGAAATAAATCTTAATATTGGTGACACTTATACCGAACTAGGTGCTATTGCCAAAGCATGGGGTAAAGATGTGTCAAAAGATATAGTTATAACTGGTGTTGTAGATACCACACAAGAAGGCTCATATAATATCGTTTACACAATTAACAACTTTAAGTATAAAGGTGTACAACGTATAAGAGTTGTTAATGTTGTATTAGGTGCTTAAGAGAAATAATATGGAGATATAATTTATGGCAAAAAAGAATGTTCAACTTAACAAGGCTTTGACTATCTTTTTATCAATAATAAGTTTAATTATAGGATTTTGTGCTGGTATAGGCGGGTTCTATATTTACGATAGAAAGACCAATAACCTTTATAAAAGCGACTATGTATATGGCGACATAGAAATGCATTTTATGGAACTAGGTAATGGGTATTCAGGAGATAGTTGTTATATAAAATGTGGAGATGTAGATATACTTGTAGATGCAGGTAGCCGTACCGAAAGTTCTAGTACTATAGCCCAATATCTTGATACACAAGTGACTGATAAAAAATTGGAGTATGTAATAGTTACTCATGCTGATAGAGACCATATTGCTGGTTTTGCTGGAGATAGCAAAAATGCTAGTATCTTTTCAAGATATAAAGTAGATACTATTATAGATTTTCCACGTACTAACAAAACAGGAAGTGCTGAAACCAAAACTTTAAAGAAATATTATCAAGAAAGAGATACAAAAGTTAAAAATGGTGCAAAGCACTATAATGCTTTACAATGTTATAATAATACTGATGGCGGACAACGTACATATCAATTAACAGATTCTATTTCGCTTAATATTCTCTACAACTACTATTATGAAAATTCTAGCCCAGACGAAAACAACTATTCGGTATGTTTTCAAATAGAAGATGGTAGCAATAAATACTTATTTACTGGAGACCTAGAAAAAGATGGCGAAGAAAAATTGGTAAAAAATAATCAATTAGATAAAGTTAAACTATTTAAGGCTGGACATCATGGTTCAAAAACTTCTAGTAACGATGTTCTTTTAGAAGTAATACAGCCGGAGATATGTGTAGTTACTTGTTGTGCTGGTTCTGTAGAATATACACAGAATCTAGAAAACACTTTCCCAACACAATTATTTATAGACCGTATTTCTAACTGGACAGATAAAGTCTATGTTACCACTGTCGGCACTATAGGCAAAAATGAAAAAGGTAAATGGGAAGATGTATCTTATACAAGTTTCAATGGTAATATTGTAGTTAGATTTAAGAAAGGTAGAGCGACTGTAGAATGCTCTAACAACAATACATTGCTTAAAGATAGCGACTGGTTAAAGAATAATAGAGTCATACCAGATGCATGGAAATCTGCTGCATAATATTCAATTTAATTATAAAAGTAAATCCCTAATGTTAAATCAAAAGGATTTACTTTTTTATTATTTAATAATGAGTATTGGGGAGTAATTAATAATAAGTTAATATACATAATAATTAGTTGTTTAATCACTTTATGTTTTTTATATTTTATAGTAATATATAAATATGAAAAATGTAGAATGTAAATATTTTAATATTTGTGGTGGGTGTAGTCTTCTTAATGTGGATTATGACCGTCAACTTAAACTTAAACAACAACAAGTCGTTGATGCATTAAGTGAATTTAATATCAATACGAAAGTAGAAAAAACTGTAGGTATGTATTATCCATATAAGTATCGTAATAAAGTTCATCTTGCTATAAGAGAAGTTAAGGGTAAGACAGAAGTAGGTTTTTTTGAAGAAAACAGTAATCGTATCGTTGATGTAGATGATTGTTTGTTGCATGATGTATGGGTTAAACAACTCATAACTATTACACGTGAATATGTAAAAAAATACCGTATTAGTGCTTATAATAAGAGAAAGGAAAGTGGTACACTTAAGTATGTTGTGGCAAGGAAACTTGATAATGAAATAATGGTAACCATAGTTGCCACTACTCCCAACTTTGCTGGTACAGAGTGGTATTATACCCAACTTAAAAATGCATTTAACAATGTAAGTTTTTATATTAATGTTAATACACGTACCGATAATGCTGTATTTGAAGATAAAAAGTTTATACATAGATATGGCTTTAAAAAACTTCGTGGTGAAATGTTGGGCGTTAAATTTGAATTATCTCCCAATTCTTTCTTCCAAGTCAATACTCAAATTACCGAAAAAATATATAAAAATATTTTTGATATGCTTAATATTAATGATAAATCGGTTATATTGGACTTGTATTCTGGTATAGGCATAACTAGTCTTATATTTGCCAAGAATGGAGCAAAAGTAATATCTATAGAAAGTGTACCAGATGCGGTTAACGATGCCAAAAATCTTATCAAACTTAACAACTGCGATAATCAGGTTACTCCGCTTTTAGGTAAGTGTGAACAATTAATTAATCGTATTAATTATCGTAAACTATATAAAGATGGCGGATTAATATCGGTGTTTTTAGACCCACCACGTATAGGTGCACAAAAAAGTGTATTGGACGAAATTAATACACTTAATCCATATCGATTAGTGTATTTAAGTTGTAATCCCAAGACTCTTGCTAGAGATTTAAGAGTATTATTAGATTATGGATTTAAGATAGAGAGTGTTACCCCATACGATATGTTTCCACATACCAACCATGTCGAAACTCTTGTTTGCTTGAAAAAGTAATATATTAAAAATATGATAATAGTTACTAACTTTAAAAAACTATTTAATAAAAAAAGAGAATTAGAAATTAAAAATCTAGTTCTCTTTCTTTATCTAATCTTTTTATATTTTATCTAATCTATATGTGTCTTACACATATGTAAAATATTTTTTATTATTTGTTTTGAGATAACTCTTTTACTTAATTTAAATTTTTTGATTTATATTTTCATTTTCTTTAAATAACTTAGTCATTGTTGCAATATATTCTAATCGTTTTTGATTTTTAGCTGGATTATGTGCAAGTGCATCACATTTTTGGACTTCAAAAATTATTTTTGAAAGGTTCATATTTGTCAATATATCATTTTCAGTTAAAGGTGTATCGTGTTGTCTTATTAATTTGCAAATATAAGTTATATAATTGTCTTCATAACCTAATCTTTGTAAAATACACTTGCTGATTTTTGAAGACATATCTGGGTGTCCCTTAAAATGTCTGACTTCTTCATCTTGATAGGAATGTGGTTTTCCTATATCGTGTAAAAGCAAAGCCAATCTTATATCAAAATTATTGGGTGAAAAACTTAAAGCATATAAAGTATGTTCCCATACATCTAAATGATGATGTGGGTGTTTGTGTTCAAATCCAATCATATCACAAATTTCAGGTATAATTTCAATTAACTGTTGCATATTGTTTCTTATACTTTTCACAACATCATCACTATTTAATATTATTTCTAATATTTTTTTATTATCCATATTATATTCCTCTTGAATATTATAAAACATTTTTTATAAATGTGCAATATATCATAAAAAAGTAAACCATAATAATGGTTCACCTTTGATTTTGATAATTTTAAATGGAATAACACTTTATTTTATCTATTATATTTTATTAATTATTATTGTTGATTATATTATTTTCTTCTTTTTCTCTCTCAAGCATTGAAAGATATGAGTATTTACAGCCACAATAATTTTGTCTATAAAGGTGGTACTTTTTGGACAAATCAATACTTAATTTATACCCATCTTTTTTCTTAAAGTCAGATATTAAATATTTTGTTTTATCTGTTTCAAGTTTAAGCCCTATTTCGTTAAGCCAGTCAGCATGTTTATAAGGACTAACACTTAAAGTAGTGCCAAAATAATCAAAATTGTGTTGTTGGGCATATTGAAAGGTAGCATTTAAGCGATCAGCATAACATACCTTGCACCTAGCACCACCTTCAGGTTCGTTTTCTAGCCCCAAAGTTTTTGTTAAAAAACTATTAGGGTCGTATGCAGGGGCAACAATTTTAATTTTATTTTCTAGACTTTCATTAATTTGATTAATAAATTTTATCTGTTCGTTAAGCCTTTTTTCAAACTCACTATCTGGATATAAGCAAGGGTTGTAGTAAAAAACAGTTATGTCAAAATAATCTTTTAACCTAGTGATTACTGCAGTACTACAAGGACCGCAACAACTATGTAGTAAAAGTGTTTTTTTGCCATCAAAAGTTTTTATTAAATTTTCCATTTCTATGTTGTAATTAATCATATTTTCCTTGTGTGATAGTATTAATACATGTTGCTATGTGTATTTTCAATTGATATATTATTTGTTCTTTTCTTCGTTAATTAATTGTTCTAGTTCGTCTGCCATTTCTTTTGTTTCTTTTAGACATTCTTCACAAGTAACATTATTTTTGTATACCATAAGCATTTCATAATCAAGTATTATATCTTTATCTTTTAGTCCTTTAGCGATTTCTCTCCAGTCGATATTGCCATAACGTTTTAGAGTGTGTTGGTCAGAAACACCATTGTTATCATGGAGATGTAGTGTAATTAACTTATCTCCGTATTTTCCTAGATAATCAAAGTTTTTATCAAAAGCATGGTTGTGTCCGCTGTCATAACAGAATTTAAGATAAGGACTTTTAATACGGTCAAATACTTCTATAAATAGTGATTGACAATCAATATTTTCTATTGCAAGTGGCACATTTAGTTTTTCACAAACTTTAAGTACTTTCAATAGTCGTTGTTCGCCGATTGGACTATAAGTACCATATAAATGTACAACAACGCAAGTAAATCCGTATTTGTGTGCAAGTTTAACATCTCTAATTAAGTTCTTGGTAAGTATATCTCCAGCCTTGCCTTCACGCCAAAAATTGGGTAAATCTTCAGCCCTGTAGGACATATGTAGACTAGATAATTCTAATCCATATTTTTTAAATAATTTTATTTGTTGTTTAAATGTTCCATTTTGTTTGTCTAGTCTTTTATCAGCATTAGCGATTACTGTATCAAAACCATAATCTTTAATCATTTTTGCACGTTGTTCTGGCTCTGTATCGTAGCCAAAAAAGAAAGAAATACCTTTTTTCATATCTTATTTATCCTTGGTTAATTATATTAGTTATTAAGTAATTAATTTAGTGTGTTTTACTTTAGTAAAAAATTACATATAAAGTATACTCTTATTTGGCTCAATTTTACAACAATTTTTGATATGACTATAAAAAACACCATTACTTATGGTTAAAATTACCTTAATGTAATGGTGTTTGTATTTAGTTAATTATTTTCCTGTTTTCTTTTCAATACGTTCTTCTGCAAGGCGTTCACCCACACAGAATACTACTATACTCATTATGCTTAAAATAGTACTAAATAATATTACTATAGCGAATCTTTGTCCGGCATAATAGGGTATCATACCATCAATGCTCATACCAGCATAAACAATTATCCCCATAACAAGGCATAAGAAATTAAGTCCAGCCACAATTAATCCCGAGATAAATTTAAGTTGATTAATGTTGGTGGCGAAAATATCAAAACATATAGTTAGTATTAGTACTATAGCCCAAACATAGTATACTACTTGTTGATATATGGCTACATTGCTTAAACTCATAGCCACCATAAATAGTACACTAAATGCTATGGTTAATGTAACACTTGCATAATATGCTACATATAATAATGTTTTCTTTTCACTTTTTCCCATTATTTTCCCCCTTTTTATAAATAGTTTGTTAAAATATGTGGGGTAATATACACAATTTTGTCATAAATTATTTACAAATACTGGATAATGTGCTAAATTCGTCACGTCATTTAATAAATATAGTTATTAGATTGTCAAAAAAATATTATGTATTATAATGGTTAGTATTATGTGGAATGTATTATTAGATGCGTTGCTTGATTCATTAAAGGTTTTTCCATTCTTAATATTATTGTATGTGGTAATAGAAATTTTGGAAGAAAAAGTCAGCACGTCAAAACAATTTTTAAAATATACCAATGGTAAATATGCCACTCTTATGGGTGCTGGTTTGGGATTGATCCCACAGTGTGGTTTTTCGGTGGTGGCTAGTGATTTGTATGCAAAGAAATATATCAAAATGGGGACTATGCTTGCTATATTTATCGCTACTAGTGATGAAGCAATACCTATTATTTTGTCCAATCCTACTAAAGCATATCTTATTTTCCCATTGCTAGGTGTTAAGTTTGTATATGCCATACTTGTAGGGTATGTGGTTGATTGGATATACGGAGTAATCTGCTGTAAACGTACTGTTGTAGAGATAGTGCCACCAGAGTCAGGAATTGCTGATGAAAATATAAGTGGTTGTTGTGGCCATCACGTAGAAGAACATAGAGACACATTTAAAAAATTTTTCTTACACCCACTTATTCATAGTTTAAAGATATTCTTATATATCTTCGTAGTTAATCTTGCTTTAGGTAGTTTGATATATTATATAGGCGAAGATAGAGTAGTTGCTTTTATGCAGAATGTTACTTATCTTCAACCACTATTAGTACCACTTGTAGGATTAATACCTAACTGTGCTAGTTCGGTATTAATAACCCAGATGCTTATTTTGAAAGGTATTACTTTTGGGTCGGCAGTGGCAGGTTTATGCTGTAATGCAGGTATAGGACTTGCAGTATTATTTAAAGAAAACAAAAATGTTAAGCAAAATATTTTAGTTGTCTCTATACTTTACTTGTCTTCGGTTCTTTTGGGGTATATAGTTACTTTAATAGAAATGGCAATTTAACTATATAACATCAATAATAAAAAACTAACCACACTTAACAATTATTAGTTAACTTGTAAAAAAAAGACATATCGCAATTATGATATGTTTTTTTATTAATTAAATTAAAATTGTAATAGTGTGGTAATATTTATTATATTTTTTATTTTTCTAGATCAGGATCACTTTTTATACTGATACCATGTAAATCTTGGGACTCTGGGGAATATTTACCTACCATAGTTTCATAGCCGTCTTTGTATATATCGAAGCCGTTTTTATTATAAAAACTTCTTACTTCGCTGTCTTCAGCACCTTCAGGATAATATTTACCTTCAATAAAATCAACACGCCTTTTTGCACAGTCGTCTTCCATAATTCTTATTAAGTTAGTGCCAATCCCATATTTTCTAAAATTATCAGCGACTTTTATCATGTATAGCCATGCTTGTCCTTTGATAATTTTGTAGTTGGCGAAACCGACAACTTGTTCTTCACAAAGTGCTTCTACAGTTAATAAATCATCACTTTGTTTTTTGCGATATTCAATATTTGGTGTTTCCATACTAACATAATATCATAAAAGTTGGCATATTTCAATTATCTTTTACGAATATTGTTTTTACTAAACAATAATATTATGTTATAATTGGGCATTAAAAGTATACTAGAAAAGTGTGCAATTACTAGAAATGTAGGTGTAAATTATGATTACAGAAAAAGATGTATTACATGTAGCCAAACTTTCCAAATTAGAGTTTGGAGAAGATGAGATACAAGATATGGTTAAAGACATGGGTGCTATTGTTGACTATGTTAACACTTTATCTAAAGTAGATACTTCAGATATGGTTATGGATTTAAACACAATTGCTCTAGATGATTTGCGTAAAGACGAAGTTAAGCCATCTTTATCTCAAGAAGAAGCAATCCAGAATGCTCCTAAAAAACGTAATGGTGGATTTAGTGTTCCACAAGTAGTAGAGTAAGGAGAAAATATATGGATTATACAAAATTAAGTATTTTAGAAGTTGCCAAGTTATTAAGAAGTGGGGAAGTTACTAGCGAACAACTTACATTGCAAGTGCTTGACAAAATTAAAGCCAACGAACATTTACATGCTTTAACTTGCGTTTGTGCTGAATATGCACTTAATAAAGCAAAAGAAGTAGATAAGTTATTTAAAAGTGGTGCACAATTGCCATTACTTGCTGGTATTCCTATTACCATAAAAGATAATATTAATATTAAAGGTCAAAAAACTACTTGCGCAAGTAAATTTTTAGAGAACTTTGTTGCACCATATAGTGCCACAATAGTTGATAATCTAGAAAAAAATTATGCTGTTATCGTTGGTAAAAACAATATGGACGAATTTGCTATGGGTTCTTCTACCGAGAACTCTGCATTCTTTAAGACACTTAACCCACGTAATAACTTGTGTGTACCGGGTGGTAGTAGTGGTGGTTCTGCTTGTGCAGTCGCTGCCGATTTAGGATTTGCGTCTGTAGGTACAGATACTGGTGGTTCTGTTAGACAGCCAGCCAGTCTTTGCGGTGTAGTAGGTTTAAAGGGGACTTATGGACTTGTGTCTAGATATGGTATAGTTGCTTTTGCTAGTTCGCTTGACCAAGCAGGCCCATTAACCAAAACCGTTAAAGATAGTGCCTTGATGTTTAATGTCCTTACTGGATACGATGAAAAAGAAGAAACTAGTGTTAATAGACCTAAAGAAGACTATATGACTTCATTTACTGGTTCGGTTAAAGGTGTAAAAATAGGTGTCATTAAGGAGTGCTTTGGCGAAGGACTTAACAAAGATGTTAAAAAAGCAATACTAGATGCTATCGAGTTTTATAAATCACAAGGTGCAGAAATCGTTGAATTAAGTATGCCATTTATTAACAATGCTTTAGCATGTTACTATATTTTAAGTTCGGCTGAAGCCGCAAGTAACTTGGCAAGATTTGATGGTGTTAAATATGGCGTAAGTATAGACAATCCTAAAAATATTAACGATTTGTATTTACAGAATCGTTCAAAAGGATTCGGTAAAGAAGTTAAACGCCGTATTATGTTAGGTAACTATGTTTTGTCTAGTGGATATTATGATGCATATTATAAAAAAGCAAAAAAAGTACAAAGAAAGATTGTCCAACAATTCGACCAAGTGTTTAACAGTTGTGATGTTATCTTAACTCCTACTAGTCCTACTCCTGCATTTAAGATAGGCGAAAGAGTTAATGACCCACTATCAATGTACTTATCTGATATATATACTGTTCCAGTTAATATAGCCGAATTGCCTGCTATTAGTATCCCATGTGCATATACTGACGATGGCTTGCCTATAGGTATGCAGTTAATAGGTAAAAAGTATGGCGAAAAGACAATATTTAATGTTGCAGATGTGTTTGAAACACAAAAGGGGGCAAAATGAAATACGATACAGTCATTGGATTAGAAGTTCACTGTGAACTAAAAACCGAAACAAAATGTTTTTGCTCTTGCCGTAACAAATTTGGAGATAAACCTAATACAAATTGTTGTCCAGTATGTTTAGGTTTTCCAGGAGCATTACCAGTTCTTAATAAAAAGGCGGTAGAATATGCTGTAATTGCTGGACTTGCTTTCAATTGTTCTATCAACAATGAAAGTATTTTCGAACGTAAAAATTATTTCTATCCAGATTTAAGTAAGGCTTATCAAATAAGCCAATTAGAAAAGCCATTGTGCATCAACGGATATGTCCCTATTACCGTTAATGGTGTAGAAAAACGTATTAGACTTAACCGTATACATCTTGAAGAAGATGCTGGTAAACTTATACATGATGGAGTTAATGGTACAGTGGTTGATTACAACCGTGGTGGTGTGCCACTTATAGAGATTGTTACCGAACCAGATATTACTTCTGCTGATGAAGCAGTAGCATTCTTGGAGACATTACGTAATACTATCGCTTATACTGGTATATCTGATGTTAAGATGGAAGAAGGTAGTTTGCGTTGTGATGTTAACTTATCAGTTAAACCTGCAGGTAGTGAAGTGCTAGGTACTCGTACCGAGATGAAAAACCTTAACAGTTTTAAAGCGGTACATAGAGCAATCGAATACGAACAAAAACGTCAAATTGAAGAGATTGAAGATGGACATCGAATAATTCAAGAAACCTTAAAATGGGACGACCAGTTGGGTGAAAGTAGATCAATGAGAAGTAAAGAAGATAGTCAAGACTATAGATATTTTCCAGATCCAGACCTTTTACCAGTATATATAAGTGATGAGCAAATCAAAGCATTAAAAGATAGTTTACCTAAACTTCCTAGAGAATTAAAACAAGAATATATGTCTTATGGATTAAGTGATTATGATGCTAGTTTGCTTACTGAAAGTAAATCTATAAGTGATTATTTTAATCTTACATTAACTTATATCAATCAACCTAAACTTGTTGCCAACTATATTATTAATGAAGTTTTAAGAAAACTTAAAGAAGATAATAATAACAAAATTGATGCTAAAAATTTAGCCGAGTTGTTGATATTGATAGATAAAAAAGAAATAAGCAGTACGGCCGGTAAACAGGTATTTGAAGAAATGTGGAATACTGGAAAAACTGCTAATCAACTAGTAGATAGTATGGGACTACGTCAAGTTAACAATGATGCCGAACTTAAAAATTATGTCCTTTCTGCTATTGAACAATTCCCACAATCTGTTTCAGATTATAAGTCGGGAAAGACATCTGCTGTCGGATTCTTGGTAGGACAGGTTATGCGTGCAAGTCATGGTAAAGCCAACCCACAAAGAGTTAACGAAATGCTTAAAGAAGAATTAGATAAGTAGTTAATTACAATATTTATATACTTTGTGACAAAAACACTATAACATACAACAAAAAACAAGCACTTTCTATGCTTGTTTTTTTGTTGTTAAATTAAAAGTAATATATATTTAATTAGGAAAATTATAAAATCAATAGTGACAAAACCATAATATTGTAGTATTATATAATTAGTTTGTTTTACAATACTTCTTAGGAGAGAAATAAGATGGATGAAATAAAAAATATAGACGATTTGATTAAATTGCAAAAAGAAGAAAAAGTGTCAATCGTAGATATAATAATAAAAGAACAAGCAAAATTAAAAGAATTAAATAGTAAAACGCAAAATTCTAAAAAGAAAGAAAAGTTAACAAAAGAATGGAAGAAACTGTTAAATCTTAAAAGTGAATTGTGGTTTAGAGACGATTATGAGAGATATATAAATGACCCAGGCGAAGATTATTTGGACGATACTACTGACTATAGTAAAGTAATGAGTGAGAGAAAGTATAAAAAGATAATAAAGTATTGGGCAAAAAAGACAGGTAAAAATGTTGTTTCAATAGCCGAATATTGGGAATACAAAGGATATATGAAACTATTAGAAGAAGTAAAAGATTTACCAAAAGCAGAACAAGATGAAGAAATAAAGAGTTATTATAACACTCTTCAGCATAGAAAATTTAAAATATACTTAAACAAATGTAAACGTGGATTGGCAACACCAATAAATAATATATTAATGAAAGATAGACAATATAGAAAGATGAACAAAGATTTTAAGTTTACTTATGCCAATACTATGACTTTAGAAGATAATACGGAAGATAAGGATGGTAAATAAGATGGATGAAATAAAAAATATAGACGATTTGATTAAATTGCAAAAAGAAGAAAAAGTGTCAATCGTAGATATAATAATAAAAGAACAAGCAAAATTAAAAGAATTAAATAGTAAAACGCAAAATTCTAAAAAGAAAGAAAAGTTAACAAAAGAATGGAAGAAACTGTTAAATCTTAAAAGTGAATTGTGGTTTAGAGACGATTATGAGAGATATATAAATGACCCAGGCGAAGATTATTTGGACGATACTACTGACTATAGTAAAGTAATGAGTGAGAGAAAGTATAAAAAGATAATAAAGTATTGGGCAAAAAAGACAGGTAAAAATGTTGTTTCAATAGCCGAATATTGGGAATACAAAGGATATATGAAACTATTAGAAGAAGTAAAAGATTTACCAAAAGCAGAACAAGATGAAGAAATAAAGAGTTATTATAACACTCTTCAGCATAGAAAATTTAAAATATACTTAAACAAATGTAAACGTGGATTGGCAACACCAATAAATAATATATTAATGAAAGATAGACAATATAGAAAGATGAACAAAGATTTTAAGTTTACTTATGCCAATACTATGACTTTAGAAGATAATACAGAAGATAAGGATGGTAAATAAGATGCCTAAAAATAATCATATAAATAATTCCCGTTTAGTGCTGTTGGATACTAATACCATATTTAATATGGTTGATGTAGGTAAAGAATATGCATTAAATGGTAGAAGTGGTATACAAAATTATATTAATAAAACAGGTAGAGAAACTGGAAAATACAGAAAAAGTTTAATTTCTCATATTGGACAAGTTTTTAATCAATTGGCAAGTGATCCTGTAATTAATAATTGTTCTAATCCAAGATTAATCAATGCATATAATCATGTTAAACAAAGTTATGATAATACTAATGATAAATATGAAAAAGCAACATGGTTGGAGTATATGTCTGGTTTAACGAAACATTATCTAGGCGATATAAAAAATAAATTGAATAGAGATTTAAATACTGGCAATATAAGTGAAGATCAATACAATAATGCTGTTGATACCCTATATTCTTTAAAGAGATCTATCAATGACGATTATGATCAGTACAATGACCAATTTCAGTATTATAAAGCGGGTAAATTATATAGGGATAAAATAGACAATAAATTGAGATTGGTAGTTAGCGAACCTATAGAAAAAGAAGTATGTGCACATACTTTGGGACTTGGCACAAATAGACAATTAAAGTTTTTGAAAAAAAATAATGGTAAAATTTATGACCGTGGCGAAATGAATAATGTTATGTCCCAGTGTGATTTATTAGTTGTAAAAAGTAAAAAAGCAAATAAAGTAATAAAAGACTTATCACTATATAATATTGAAGAACTAAAGTATGATAGAATAGGTAATCCAGTAATTAGTGATGAATATAATAAGATTCAAAAAAAGAACAGAAGATTAGTAAAGAAAAGCGGTTTCTTTAAGTTGGGTAAGATAGATGGAAAGCCTTTAAATACTAAATACAATAAAAAAGTATCGGTTGATGGTAATGTAATTGAAAGGCGTATTCCTACACAACCTATGAAATGTGAGATAAGTAAGGCAGGTGTATTGGGAGATTCTTGTTTGCAAGCAACTAAAGCGGTTACAGGTATTCCAATTGTTACCGAAAACAGAAAACATTATAAAGGACAATTAAGCAATAATTATACTAATGAACATATAACATTGCGAGAAATAGAAGGAATAAATGAAATAGAAGAACATTGTAAGTTGTGTGCAAAAGAATATCCTAATAGTGATGGTAGTATACCACAAGGCGAAGAACATAGTGATATGACGACCACGGCAGAAACTTACTCTATGTCAAAACTTGTAGAAGGTGAAGAAGTAGAAAACTTAACCGTCACTCCAAATCCACAATTTACTATTAACAATGTTAAGACGACAAGTAAAAAGTTTACTTATGATAATACATATGAAGTTAATGATGCTCTACAGCAACAGCAGGAAATGTCATCAACCAATAATAATACATTATCTAACAATGCTACTACTCCAGCATCATCTATTGCACCAAATATTTCAACTACTTCAACTGCATCAGCAAATTCATCAACTTCGACCAATCCTACAGCACCAACAACTCCAAGTACTAATTCATCTTCTTTAGGTATGGGAATGGGTAGATAATAAAAAAGACATATTACTTTTTTAAGTAGTATGTCCTTTTTATTTATACTTTAGTTGTACTAATCTATCATCTAGATAATCCCAATAATATTTTAATTGTATACATATTAGCAATATGGTGGCGGGGAGACAATGGTTTATTAATTATTGGAGATAAAGATAAAATTAATATACTTGTATTTTACAATACTTCTTTAAGTATGGATATTATGTTTTTACGAGTAAATAATTTTGGATTGATAGCACTTGCACCATCATTTATAGCGGTGTTGGCTATGTCTTCTAGATTATTTTCAGTGATACCATAATCTGTTAATTTTAGACTAAATCCAGTAAGGTTGCTAGCCATATCTACCAATTCTTTTACTGCTGTTACAAAAGCATTAGGTCTATCGTCTTCTGGTATAGATACATAATAATCAGCACCTTTAAAATATAGTAGCAATTGTGAATATTCTTCACTCATTACATCTGCATTAAATTTTAAGCAGGTAGGTAATAATATTGCCATAGCATTGCCATGTGGGACTTTATAACTTCCTAGAGCATGTCCGATAGCATGTACTATACCAACCATTGAATTAGAGAATGATATACCTGCCACAGTAGAAGCATTAAGTAAGTTGTATTTATATTCTACTTTTTTAGGGTGGTTGATTGCTAGGAATAAATTTTCTGTGATAAGTCTAATTGCTGTTATGGAAAAACTTTGACTTATAGGGTTACGTTGTAAACAACTATAACCTTCTATAGCATGAGTTAATGCGTCTATACTTGTAGTTGCTAGTAGTTTAGGTGGTAATGTTTCTATCACACTGCTGTCCAATACTGCTACATTAGGTAATAGTGTAGGACTAATAAATTCCATCTTAACATGTGTTTGGCTATTTTTGATTACTGCTACTGCAGTACATTCACTACCAGTGCCACAAGTTGTAGGTATTACTATAAATGGTACAAGTTTACCTAGTGGCATAATCTCATTGCCTTCCAACTTAAGTATATCGTCAACTTCTTGACTTAATACAAGTTTAACCCCTTTAGCAGTATCAATAACACTGCCACCGCCTATAGCAACTATACTATCTGCACCATTGTCTTTGTATACCTGTACTATCTGGTTGATAGTATCTGTCGAACTATCTGTAGGTATATCAGTAAATACTCTAGTAGTGTCAAGTTCGTTTTTGTTAAAAACTTTAATTACGTTCTTAAGAGTGCCAACTTTTTCTAGTCCTTTATCGCTTAAGATTAATGGACGGGTAGCACCTAAATATTTTAATTCGTGTACAACATTGCATAGAGCATTATCGCCCGAACATATTTTTACTTGATTTATAAATTCAAAATAACTCATAATTTCCCCCCAAACAATAATATTGTGTAGAACTTAAATTTACTTATATCCAACTCTATAGGTGGAGTAAATAACTTATTGTATATAAATCGTGGGAATAGGTAACACTCTAAAGTATTAACAATTCGAGTTACGGCCATTGCATGATTGATATTGCCATATACTTTAATCCTGTGTTCACAAAATGATTGTGCTAGGCTTAACTTACCCAACAATACATCTTTTGCACTTTTTTCATCTTTAAATTCCACCAATAAGTTGATATTATCATTGTCGATTTCGTCTATTTGAGTGATTGTACCATCGACATACATAAATATAACACTTATATTTTTAGGTAAAATGTTAATCTTGATGGTATACTTGTTAGGAAGACAAGCAAAATCTTGTTTGACACCACTGTCATACTTTACACCAATCTTCATAGCACGTATTAATAAATTAAGTATAAATTTAATCATAATAACCTTTCTTAAATTTATTTTTACATCATTAGTATATATCATAATACAAAAAAGTCCAATTTGTTTTATTTAGTTTTCTTTAAACAAAATAATATATTTTGTTGGGAAATATAAATTTATGTGCTAGAATTTAATTGATTAAGGAGAATTGTTTATGGCTGTTCAAATTATTATGTGTGTACTAGCGGTATTGACTGCTGGACTGTTTATTTTGATTAGAGTTACCAAAGGCGGGACTTGGGGTATAGTACTTAAGACTTTAGCAAGTTTTTGCTTTGTACTATATGGTTTGTTAAGTTACACCCAAATCACTTGGTTTAGTAAAGGTAGCATATTTATTATTGTAGGATTATTGTGTGGCTTAATAGGAGATATAATATTAGACCTTAAATATGTTTATAGAGAGAGTAACGATATATATCTTAACACTGGCATGCTAGCATTCGGAGTAGGACATATATTCTATTTTGTAGGTACAGTTCTGATTAGTGAATCTGTTGTTAAACTATGGTTGCCTATAGTTGTAGCATTAAGTATTGCGGCAGTATTAACTCCAGTTATTTATTTCGTAAGCAAACGTCTTATGGGTTTGGACTATGGTAAGTTCGCTTGGCAAAGTATGATTTATTGCTTTATTCTTACATTTATGAGTGCATTTACTATATATCTTGCTTGCTTACAACTTGAATTTTTAATTCTTGCTGCTGGTGTAACTATGATATTGTTAAGCGATTTAGTACTATCTACCCAATACTTTGGTGGTAAGGTTGATGATAAATTCTGTACAATTGTTAATCATGCAGTATATTATGCTGGACAGATATTAATAGCCACATTCTTATATTTATTCTAGGATTAAAGATAAAAAAGACATTGTGTAATATGAAGCAAAATCCATAGTGTTTACTTCAAATATACAATGTCTTTTTTTTGTTTTTAATTTTACGATTACTTACAAGTTTATTTTAATTATTACTTGTTGATAAACTTTAATGGCTAATTTAGTTTAAAATATAAATATCTATTCTTGATTTAATAACTATTCTCTAATACCAAATTTTTCACATAACTGAAGTACTTGCTCACGTACTCTTTTTATTGCTTTTTCTTTGTTGAATACTATGTCGGCTATATAGTCGGCAATTTTTACCATTTCTTTTTCTTTCATACCCCTACTAGTTACTGCTGGTGTGCCGATTCGAAGTCCGCTGGCAATAAATGGACTACGCTGTTCGTTGGGTACAGTGTTTTTGTTGGTAGTGATATGTGCTTTTTGTAATAAGGTTTCTAGTTCGAGTCCAGTGATGTCCATTTGGGATAAGTCTAAAAGCATTAAGTGATTGTCAGTACCATTAGATACAAGTTTTATACCTTTGTTCATTAATTCTTGTGCTAGTGCTTGTGCGTTCTTGATAACTTGTTCCTGATACTTTTTAAATTTTGGAGATAACGCTTCTTTAAAACATACTGCTTTACCAGCAATAATATGTTCAAGTGGCCCACCTTGTGTACCAGGGAATATGGCTTTATCTATTTTTTCTTTGTATTCGGCTTTGCAAAGTATGATACCGCCACGTGGACCACGCAAGGTCTTATGTGTGGTTGAAGTGACAAAGTCAGCATAAGGTATAGGAGAAGGGTGTAATCCAGCAGCGATTAACCCAGCAATGTGTGCCATATCTACCATAAGATAAGCCCCTACTTCATCAGCAATTTCTCTAAACTTCTTAAAGTCGATTATTCTAGGGTAGGCACTTGCACCTGCGACTATCATTTTTGGTTTACATTCTTTAGCAATTTTTAATACTTCATCATAGTTGATAAGTCCGGTTTCTTTGTCTACACCATATGATACAGCATTAAAATATTTACCACTTATATTGGCTTTACTTCCGTGGGTTAAATGTCCACCATCACTTAAATTCATACCTAGTATTGTGTCCCCAGGTTTAAGCATGGCTACATATACTGCCAAGTTGGCATTAGCACCAGAATGTGGCTGAACATTGGCATGGTCACAACCATATAATTTTTTTAATCTTTCTATTGCTAAAGTTTCTACTGTGTCTATGTTTTCACAACCGCCGTAATATCTTTTACCAGGATAACCTTCAGCATATTTATTGGTAAAACAACTTCCCATGGCTTGCATAACCGCTTTAGAAACATAGTTTTCACTTGCAATTAACTCCAATCCGTCACGTTGTCTTTCTTCTTCTTTTTTTATAGCCTTGTATACTTGGCTGTCTACTTGTTCTAAATCTTTTAACATACTTCACACTCCTGTTTAATTACATATTAAGTTTAACATTTTTAATCTTATACTAGCAATTACAACATATTAATTTTGAAAAAAATATTATTTATTTTTTCTTTAAATAACCAGCATAATTTTAGTTGATTATTTATATTTTTATTGATATAATCCCATTGGTTTGTTATATTTTACTCAAAATATATGTGCAAAATAACTAAAAAATTGTATGAAAGTTGCAAAAATTGTTAGAGTGCCATATAATATACCATGTAAGATGAAACATCTTAAATCACAATATTTATATCTGGGTGCATAACTGGTTTACCCCAGTTCCTAGATAGTGCCGAAAGAGTGGATTATTATAGACTGATAGGTTTATAGTAACAGCCATTAGGGTGTATGCGAATATATCTTAAAAGTCCAAAAGACAATTCAAGGCATTAGTGCAAGCACACAACTTAATAAATTAGTTAATTTGTCGCAATCACAATAGACGCTCCAGTGGAGAATAACCCTTAAACAGTTTGGCAAGTAGTGTTGAGGATATGCAAGGGAAGACTAATAAGATTGTTAGACTTGAAGTTGCGTAAGCAATGTATAAGACAGATTAATGTTAAAGTAGCCGAAAGTCTATAGCCAAAAGGGCGAAAAAGATATAAACTTTTCTGAATGTTCGGTGAAATTTGATGGCAACAATCCGTTTACGGGATCTCAATGGGCAAGAAGTATATGGGTCGCTCCTATATGCTCAGACTTGTCTTCCGTATGAATGAATAATTATTTTGTGTGTAAAGTTTGTAAGGCGAAGGTCTATAAATATTGTGATTTAAGGTGTTTCTTTTTTTTGTTTTAAATTAGATATTTTTTATTATTTTGTATAACATAATGTTAAATATATATGGATTTAAGCACTTAATTAAATTTTAAATTTACATCTATGCATTATTAGAGTATAATAAAAACATTAAAAATAATAAAAGGGGTATATGATGTTAAGTGTTAAAAATTTAACAAAAACTTATCAAACAACCAAGTCCAAGACAAAGAATAGAGTAGTTGCTCTAGACAATGTTTCTATAGATTTCCCAGAAACCGGTTTGGTTTTTTTATTGGGTAAAAGTGGTAGTGGTAAATCTACTTTGCTTAATGCTATTGGTGGACTAGATACGTTTGATAGTGGCGAAATTATCATTAAAGGTAAATCAAGTGCCAATTTTAGTCAAAGTGACTTTGATAGTTATCGTAATACATTTATTGGATTTATTTTCCAAGAATATAATATATTAGAGAACTTTACAGTCGCTAAAAACTTGGCTTTGGCTATTGAATTACAAGGTAAAAAAGCCGATAAAGAAGAAATTAATAGATTGCTTGAACAGGTAGATATGTTGCCATACGCAAAAAGAAAACCTAATCAACTTTCAGGTGGTCAAAAACAGCGTGTTGCTATAGCACGTGCATTGATTAAAAATCCAGAAATTATTATGGCGGACGAACCTACAGGTGCTCTAGATAGTAATACTGGTAAACAAGTTATGGAGACTTTGAAAGAACTTTCAAAATCCAAACTTATAATTATCGTATCGCATGATAGAGATTTTGCCGAGACATACGGTGATCGTATTATCGAATTAAAAGACGGTAAAATTATTCATGATTTAACCAAAAAAGAAATTGAAGCCCAACGTACAAGCAGTGGATTAAGTTATGTAGACGATAAGTATATTCATATCAAGAAAGGTCAAAAATTGACTGCTGATGATATGGCTATAATTAAAAAATGTATAGAAGAAAATAGTGAAAAATCCGATACATTTATTTCTTTAGATGAAAATGCAAATAAAGAAGTAAAGAAAGCCGAATGTATTACTGACGATGGTAACCAAGAAGCATTTAGCCAGACATTACCGGGAGATGTTAAAACTAAACAATATGATGGTAAGAGTCTTAAACTTATTAGGTCAAAATTAAAATTTGGCGACTCATTTAAGATGGGTGCTAGTGCTTTAAAGAGTAAAGTATTTAAACTTGTGTTTACTATATTTTTATCATTCTTTGCGTTTACAATATTTGGATTAGTAGATACTGTATCATGCTGGAATAGAGCAGACTCTGTAGCCAAGGCTATAGAAATTGCTGGGACAAAATCTGTATTGTTTAAGAAAGAACATAAGAAAGAAAGTTTCGGCTATACTTATAATCAAGATTCTATGGTATCTTTAGAAGAATATAAAAAGATTAATGAAGAATATGGCAATGATATTTTGATTAAAGGTTTAGTTGGTCGTGGCGCTTGGAGTGGTGCTGGCGAATTAAGATATGACTCTGAAAAGAGTACATTTACTCGTGGCTCTAGTTCAAGTTCTTCAAATACCGAGCAAAAATATGACGCAACAGTAAATACTGATATGTCTGGTTTTGCACACTTTAAAGATAACTCCGAACTTGAAAGAGCAGGCTTTACTATACAAGGTAGATTACCTTTAACTAGAAATGAAGTTGCTATTTCTAAACATCACTATGATTCTTTAAAATACAATAATAGTGAAATAAACTCTTATGACGGACTATATGTTAAATTAGGTGATAAAAGTTTTGATTTTGATAATGACTACAACACCGCTTTACGTAGTTTTAAAGTAGTAGGCGTAGTCGATGATGGTACTGACTTTTCTCAATATAGCAATGTTACTGAAGAACAATTTAACAGTGATAATACTATACAAGGCAAAATTAGAGCAGATATGGATTATACATTCGCTTCAGTAGTCTATATTAGTGAAGATTTATATAATTTCTGCAGTAATTCAAATCAAGATACATATATTTATATTACTTATAGAATGGACGATAATAGTACTAGTAGTATAAGTATTAATGATAAAAAATACATGATGTCTTTAGAAGGTGCTTATTTAAAATATGTACAACAAGTTGTTTTTGATAAAAGCAACACTAGGTATGAAATTGGTTATAACGAAGATGGCTCATTGAAATTCTTATTATCAGAAAGTGATTGGCATGATAAAAATGGCGATCGCTATAATGATAAAACCAAACAATGGGAACATGACTATGATTGGTATGAACGTAATAATTGGAATATAACTTATAATAGTTCTACTAATGAGTATGAATATAGCATGAAAGAAGATGGTACTAGTACCAATGAAGATGTGCCTATAGAAGGTGTAGTAGAACAATATCCTTCTAGAACTAAATTTATTGAAGAATGTTTAACATTGCATAGTTCTGTAACTCCAGAATCATTAATAGGTGCTGATGGAAAGATGAGAGATTTAAATAAAAATGAAATAATTATTGCAGAATCTATTATTGATTATAACCATAATATTTCAAAAATAAATTCTTTCCGTACTCGTGAAAATAATAATGTTGATATTGAATGTAATAATGAAATAATAGGTGAAAACTTAAGTGTTATTGCTCTACTTAAGTCTGCAAAACGAAATGATGGTGCTGATTGGTACGAACAAGTCCTTAAAGATTGTAATGCAGTTGCTTACAGTAAATATTATGAAGAAGTAATTGAACCTAAACTTAAAGGTTATTGGTATGTAGGTGTTGTATTGTCAGATGATAGTACAGTTAATACAAACTTTGTTAAATATTGTGAAGTATTTAATAAAGAAGGTAACAGATATACAATCCTTAACTCTGCTACAAATACATTAGACTTTTTTGAAGGAATGATAGGAACTATATCCACTGTGTTCTTGTATGTTGCTATAGCATTTGCAGTATTTGCATCATTACTACTTATGAACTTTATTTCTACAAGTATTTCTTATAAGAAACGTGAAATAGGTGTATTAAGAGCATTGGGTGCTAGGGGTAGTGACGTATTTGGTATATTCTTTAATGAAAGTGCAATTATTGCCATGATTAACTTTGTGCTTGCCACAATTGCTACTATAGTTGCTTGCTCTGTAATCAATGTTGTTATGGTAAAGAACCTAGGTATCCAAATTGTATTGCTTAACGGAAGTATAAGACAACCATTGTTAATATTGGCTATAAGTCTTGCTTCGGCATTCATATCTAGTTTGTTACCAGTAATTAAGATTTCTAAAAAGAAACCAATTGATGCTATTAACAATAGATAATTAAATATATATTAATTTGATGTTTCTAAATATTTAATAATCAAATTTAACTATAAAAAACCAGCAGTATAATCTGCTGGTTTTTATTGTTTAATTAAGTTTATATGTATATAAATCACTGTTGTGATTAAGGATTTCTTTTTCGGCAATTTTAACATATCTAGAATCCAGTTCGTTATTTTTTGCCATCATGTTGATAATCTTAATTGCTTGATCGTCACTAAAACTATGTTCTCTATAACTTCTATCTAGTATTAAAGCACTAATTACATCGGACACTGCAATTATCTTATCATACTCGCTTAATTGTTCGGCGGTTAATCCTTGTGGATAGCCTTTACCGTTAAGTCTTTCATGATGATGATAACAAGTATTAACTATTTCGCTATCAAAATGATTCTTAAGTATCATGTAAGTCCAATTAACGTGAGTTAACTTGATATAATTTACTTCTGCTTCAGTACAACCTTTTTTATGTAGTAGTCTAGTACTTACCGCAATCTTACCTATATCGTGAAGGCAACCCGATGTGTATAATACTTGAAGTTGTTTATTATTAAGACCGCACGCCTTACCTATTGTTACACAGGTTTCGGCAACGTCTAGTGAATGTAAGTATGTTTCGGGTGAATGATGTTTCAACCTTTTAAGCAAACTTATTACTCTACGTTGGTCTTCTTTTTTAATATATTTGAGGTTTATCATTTTTTTATACCTAGGTATATTATACACCTTTTTATATTGTTTGTAAAGATCCATATAACAATTATACTAGTGTGTGAAAAATTGAAAAATAATAAAAAACACAGCATAAATAGTTAATGATTGACTACCATTAATTATCTGCTGTGTTGTTTTATTATGTTATTTTATTACTATAAGACTATCTACGTCTAGTGTGCCACTTACTACTGTTATCTTTAAATTATGTTGTCCATAAGTAATAGTAGGTAAGTAAATAAATTCTTTTGTATTGGTTTTTGCTAGATGATATTCCTTTTCTACACCGTCAATATCTACTTTAATAGTACAAGCACTATCTTGACGAGTATTAAGAAGTAGTCCATAGCCAGTATAGGAATAAGTTAAATATCCATTGCCACTAATTATGTGTCCAAAAGTCCCTGTAAGTGTGGTATTGATATGGAAATTATAATAAGTGATTTCATCACAAGGGATTTCTGTACCTACTATTTTGTAGTTAAATTGTATATCGGCTATACTTACATATCTATGTGTATTAGTGTCAGTAATGCTAATTTTTATGTATTGTAAAAGTGTTGTGTCAAAATCCACAGATAATGTTAATCCACTGTATGACACATTAGTATATTCTTTTATTAATACCATATTGTCTAGGGTAGTACCACCATACAACTTAAATGTTATAGGCATATGAACAGTGCCTACTTTTCTATTAATAATTGTTAATTGATTGTATTTTTTAACATTACCCAAGTTAAGTGTAATATCACAAGGATTGTCTGCTGATACAAAATTATTTTGATTAGAGTGATAGAAAGTATCTTGATTACCATCTAACATATTCTCTGGTTTGGTTGTGTCGTCCCAGTGTCCGTGAGTAATGTCAACAAGACTAAATTGAGAATAATCATTATGATATATAGTTTCTTGATAATTATCATAAGATGTAGGGTAAAGTGCTTCACTTTCATATGGAGTAGTGCCGTAAGTTGCATTAACACCTAGTGTGTATTGCATAGGTATCTTTACACAAGATGCGCCATTAACAGCCCAGCCCATTTCGGTATATGCGTCACTTGCATTTCTATCTGCTACCGTAATTTGTTTTAACCAGATATAATCTCCCTTTTTAAGTGTATATGTTACACATTGATTATCGTTGGTTGTAAAGGTATTTTTGGTTCCGCTATAATTAATTACATCTTTATAATAAGTACCATTTTGTGATACATAAAGGCTGTGGTTACCACGTCCTGCACGTAAGCAGAATATATATGTGCCGTCTTGTGAAATGTATATTTTTGAATTAATTACTATAATTTGTTTGTTGGCTGTACGGTTAAAATTTTGTCCATTATAATCTGCAGTCTCTACTTTTTCATAGCCTGCAAAATTACTATTTATAGCATCTTGTGGAGTTTCATAAATTCTATTACTATATGTGTATTTAGTTACAGTAGGAAGTTCATCTATATATTCAAAGTTAAATATTAAAGTAACATCTGGAGTAGTTATAGCGCCATCTGTTAATTCTATCTTAACTTTTATTTCGCCAGAATAAGTATCATTGTTGGTTACTAACTTGTACTTATTGTCAGAAAGTGGAGTCAAAGTGCCATTTTGTGGAGATGTTACTTCTTTTATGTTAAAAGTAAATCCAGTAGGTACTATTATCTTTGAACTTAAATCTAAAGTGTATTCGTGTGATTTGTATAGTTTATAAGGACGCATAGTGTTGGTGTAATATTCTTTACCATTAGATATATAACTTCTACCTGTTTGATATATTGATGCTATAGGTACATATATAGGACGAGTGCCATTATTGTATTTTTCTTTTAGTGTAGCAGACACTGTGTGATTAAGCATAGTTTCAAAATAATATGTCATATCATAACCAGTTGCTTCACATAATGCTTCGTACCAATAATCTACGCCATGTTTACCTGCATTATATCTTGTTGCTTTTATATAGGTATCTACTCCAAAAGAGTGGATAATGTCAGCATAAATATTAAGTGTGTATTGTGGTTGTACTTTGCTAGGTTCTTTATTGACAGCCATATTAGATATTGTCTCTCGTAATGATCTAGACGCATCTGTATATCTTTTCCAATCTGTACCTAGAGCATTATCATTTTCGCCCCTATTGGCTGATATGTTGGTATATGAACAATACGATAATAGGGTAGTAGCATTGTTGGTCACTTCTCCATCTTGTCCAGCACCATAGTTTTGATAATGATGGTTAAGTTCGTGCATTGTACCCCATATTCCAGCGGTAGTTATGCCATTATAATCTAAAGCGGGCGCTAATGCTGCCGATGGTCCTTCAACCCAATTTATTCCAACCCATGCACATGCTGCTCCTACAGAAACGTATACGTCATAGATAAATCCTATACCTATCCCTGCTCTTGAACCAGATGGTACACGTTGGGAAGTGCGTACTGCTTTTTCCCAGTATTCGCCAACTCTGTAAAGATTGTCAAAGTTAAAATTACCATATATTTTTGCACCAGAATGTCTTACGCCTACGTCCCATAATTCAAAGTCATAATATGGGGCAGAAAGTTTTTCCATTTCTTTTAATTGTTCTCTTGTGGTGTAGCCTTGTATATATACAGGGTATTTTACTGCACCAAATATAACTACATTAAATTCTACATTGGTCTTTTTAGGGTATATGTAAATTGGTCCACCTAAATAATTGCCTACATATGTTGTAACATCGTTAACTTCCATTCTGTTAACAATGGTTGGCATACGTTTGATTTCACGATTAGTTTTGATTGTGGTGTAAAAGTTTCGTGGACTAGCGCTACCGATTAATATAGATAATCCACCAACTTTATCTAGATCTTCTTGTGATATTTCAATTTTGATTACTTCTCCCGCTGGAGCATATAATCCAGTGATATAATTTCTATCTTCTTTAGCATTGATTGTAATTTTTTCTATAACTGCCTTTTCGGTGTCACTTACTTCGCCAAAGTACATATTAGTACTTGCAGTGTGTTTGTATAATTTTTTCCCAGTTGCCACACCGTCAAGATATAAATTCCCGTCTCTGTCCATAGAATTGTATGTACCGTTTTTACCATTACTATCATTGTTTTTAGCAAGCAATAATGCTGATTCGGTATAAAGATTGGTGCGTTCTTCATCAGTTAAATCTTTTAGTTCAGTACCATATACAGGGTATCGAGTACACAAACCTTCGTTGCTAATACTAGGAAGTCTGCGGTTAATTGTGCCCAAAGTGTTCATGGACTGTTGAACTTTATAATGACTTTTTTTGTCAAACTTAAGTTGTGTGTATACTGGAGTGGTATCACCACCATTATTGTCCAAGTCATCACCACCTGTATTACCGCCATGTCCTTTTTTGTTAAGTACTACGCCTAAAACTATACCTACTGTAGAACCTATAGCGATGATAAGTACTAATATAATTAAGATTATTATGTTTTTTTTCATGGTATTTTTCATAGTAATCATTGTTCCTTTATTTTTTTGTACCTAGTATTATATCTATAAATATTAAGTTTTGCAATATATTTTTTACTTGCCATTAATCAAATATTAATGGTAAAAAATTGAAAATCTAATTTAATATTGTATATTGGTAGTTATGGTTAAATTAATATATAATATGTTAGTACATAATAATTGATATGATTAATTATAAGTTGACTAACAATATAGATTAAGTTTACAATAAAAATGATTAGATTGTTAATATGGAATTTATTATAAAATAAATTACTTATTATATTTTTAACTAAAGGAGATATTATGACAGAACATATCATAGATATTACTCATCTAGATAAATCATTTGGAGATGTTCATGCAGTTAATGACTTGTCTTTTCATGTAAAGAAAGGAGAGTTATTTGCATTTCTAGGTGTTAATGGAGCAGGTAAAAGTACCACCATTTCTATCATGTGCGGGACACTAGGTAAAGATAAAGGTGAAGTAATTATTGATGGTAAAAATATAGATACTGATATGGCAAGTATCACAAGTGAAATAGGAGTTGTATTCCAGAATTCAGTACTTGATGGTGCATTGACAGTAAAAGATAATTTAGTATCCAGAGCCAGTTTATATGGTATTTATGGTGAGCAAGCAAAAACCCGAATTAATCAATTGGCCGAAGTGTTGGATTTTAAAGATTTACTTAATCGTGTTGTTGGTAAATTGTCAGGTGGACAAAGAAGACGTATTGATGTTGCTAGAGCCTTATTGCATAGTCCTAAAATTTTAATTTTGGACGAACCTACTACTGGACTTGACCCACAGACAAGAAAAACATTGTGGTCAGTAATAGATGATTTAAGGGAAAAAGAAAAAATGACAGTTTTCTTAACTACTCATTATATGGAAGAAACTGTAGATGCAGATTATGTGGTTATACTAGATAGCGGAGTAATTGTTGCAGAAGGTACACCACTTCAACTTAAAAATAAATATACTGGAGACTTTATTACTATATATGGTGTAATAGAAGACGACGTTAAAGCGCTCGGATTACCATATGAAATAATAAAAGATGCATATCGAATTGAAGTTAAAAATACCGAAGAAGCCAAACAATTAATTGTTAAAAATCCACAATTGTTTAATGACTTCGAAATAACTAAAGGTAAGATGGATGATGTGTTTTTGGCAGTAACCGGTAAAAAATTGGTAGGGGGTAATTAGTATGAAAACATTTTTAACTATGACCAAGCGTAACATAAAAATGTTCTTTAAAGATAAAGCAATGTTTTTTACTTCTTTGATTACTCCTATTATCTTATTGGTTTTGTATACTACATTTTTAGGTAAAGTCTATAGAGATTCCTTTATGTCTAATATGCCAGAAGGATTTAATATTCCCGAAAGTATAGTTAATGGTGCTGTAAGCGGTCAATTGTTTTCTTCGCTTTTGGCTGTAAGTTGTGTTACTGTAGCATTTTGTGCTAATATGCTTATGGTTACTGATAAGGTAACTGGAGCACGTAAAGATTTTTGTATCACTCCAGTTAAACGTTCGACTCTTGCTATGTCTTATTATGTAGGTACTTTAATTACTACTTTGATAGTAAGTATTGTAGGTACAATTGCATGCTTTATTTATATCGCAGTATCTGGCTGGTATATGTCCGTGGCTGATGTATTTTTAATTTTGCTTGATATTATTATGTTAACCATATTTGGTACAGCATTGTCATCAATAATTAACATATTCTTATCTTCGCAAGGTCAAATTTCTGCTGTGGGTACAGTAGTAAGTTCGGGCTATGGATTTATATGTGGTGCATATATGCCGATATCCCAGTTTGGTGCAGTGCTTCAAAATATTTTAGCATTCTTACCAGGTACATATGGGACATCACTACTTAAGAATCATGCTTTAAGGGGCGTGTATAGGGAAATGTCCACCCAAGGTTTTCCACCTGAAGTAATAGAAGGTATAAAAGATAGCATAGATTGTAATGTTTATTTCTTTAATCATAAAGTAGGTATAGGTGCTATGTATGGCATTATGATAGGTAGTATTGTATTACTTTTAGGAGTATATGTTCTTATTAATTACCTACACAAAGAAAGATAATATTAATAGTTTTAATATATTATTAAATTATAAATGAGTTTAATAAAAACACCAGTTATTATGTCAATATAGACTTATAACTGGTGTTTTTATTATTTTTTAGACTAATCAATATAAACTCTATTGCTCTATCTTAAACATAAGCATATCATAATTGCCATCGGCTAAATGTAAAAAATTATTAATAGTGTGAGTGTATTTCATACCGCATTTTTCCATAACTTTTCTAGAAGCGATATTGTTGGTAGCACAACCACCTAATAGATTTTTAAGTTTAAGTTGGTGTAGTGCATAATTAATTACAGCCGATAAACTCTCGGTCATATAACCATGGCAGGTATAGCGGTTATCTGTAGCATAACTAACAAGTACTGATTCATTATCTTTCATGATTTTAAAATTTATCGAACCTACAATTCTGTTGGTTTCTTTTAATACGATAACCCAATTATAATAGTTTTGTTGTTGGTAATGCACGATAATATTATTTAGTTCTAATAAAAAATCTTCATTATTGATGGGCTTTTTATTGGCGTAATACAAAAACTCGGGTTGATTGCGATAACCCAATAATATTTCATCAGCATCATCAATAGTCATTGCTCTTAATATTAATCTGTCCGTACTTATGGTTTTTGTACCTTTATGTATCATAAATTCCTTGTTTTAGTGATATAGTTATTATTTGTTTTTTAATTTCATTTTTTTTATTTATTGTATCAAAATAGATATTTTATTGCAAACATACGCCTGTATTAATTAAAAAACCAAACCATATATTTTGGCTTGGTTAATATAACGATACAATATAATAAACAAAAAGTCTTAAAGGTTAATATACTTTTTTTATTTGATGTTGACTACAAAAAATTTTATAATAAATATATGAAGAGAAAATTTAAACTTGTTAAAATAAATAAAGATAATATAAATATGGCAACTGAATTTCAGTTAAGTATTTTCCCAGAAGAATGTGGATATGGAAGTTATATGTTATCAATTAAATTGGATAACGATTATTTTTCATATTATTTAGCCTATGATAATGAAAATTTAATTGGCATAACTGGTATATATTCATTCGATAAAATTGAAGAAAATCATTATGGCTTGGTTGGTTTGGGATTTCTCCTATCTATCGTAGAAAGGGGTATGGAAAAGCATTGTTAGAGCAAACAATTGACATGGTTAAGGAATATGCAAAAAATGATACTCGAATTAAATATTTTAGACTTTATACATCGTCAAGGGATAATCCGATTGCATGTCAAATGTATCGAGAAGTAATGGACATTGAAGAAAAATATGAATGTCATGGTGATTTTAATTATGATGGTACTTGTCTTATTTTTACAAAGTGTCTTTATAACGATGGCGAAGATGCACTTTGGAATAACCGATTTTTAAATTTAAGCGGTATAACAGAATTGGAAAATGTTAAGCCAGAATAATAAATTGTTAATTTCTTATGTATACTCTCTAAAAGCAGTCACTATTGACTGCTTTTTTGTTATATTTTTAATAAGTGATTATAAAGAATAATAGAGTGATACCATTGTTTTAACTTACAATTAAGTTGTGTAATTAATTGGTATATTCTACTCAAATTCTACTCACGAATAAAAAAGACGAGATATTTATCTCGTCTAACCACAATATATTGTGTTCGAGTGGTATACAATATCACAATATGTTGTGTTGTTGGCGGAAGGTTAGGGATTCGAACCCCAGGATGCTCTCACATCAACGGTTTTCAAGACCGCCGCTTTCGACCGCTCAGCCAACCTTCCATAATATTTAATTGGGCAAAAAATATTATATATTTAATGCTTTTTTAATATAGCAAATAATGTACTTGATTGTCAATAAGTTTAAAGATATTTTTTTATTTTGTGTAATTGTATATTATATGTAATATCAAATTTATTAATATAAGTTTTTTATTTTCTGACTGTTTGTTATTTTACTCTAGCATTGGTTTTATTTATAGATGAAGTGCACAAGTAACAAATATAATATCTTATTATATATGGAGTTTAATTTTAAGTCGTTTATTTACTATGATTATTATTACACTGTATACAATATCAGATATTAATTATCACTTGCTTTTATCAATTGTATACATAAAAATATATTTAGACAATTAATGATTTGTTAAATTTTTATATATTTGTTATAATTATTATGTTGGCAATGCCAACAAATTATGCAAGTCAAAAAAGGAAAAAGTATGGATATTACATTACAATTATCACAAGAATTTGGCACAACACTTAATCACACCAATAATATTATTAATCTTATGGACGAGGGTTGTACTATACCATTTATCGCAAGATACCGTAAGGAACTTACTGGTAGTGCTGATGACCAGATGCTAAAAAACTTTGAAGATAGACTAAAATATCTACGAAGTTTGACAAAAAGAAAGGAAGAAGTATTTAAACTTATAGACGAACAAGGTAATATGACCGATGAGATTAAAAAATCTTTAGATGATGCTATTACACTTACCGAAGTAGAAGATATTTATAGACCTTTCAAACCAAAACGTAAAACAAGAGCAAGTATTGCTATCGCAAAAGGCTTACAACCACTTGCTGACTTTATATTAAAACAAGCCAATCCAAAATTGGAAGAAGAAGCACAAAAATATGTTAATGCCGAAAAAGAAGTTAATTCGGTTGAAGAAGCAATACAAGGTGCAAAAGATATTATTGCAGAAATGATTTCTGATAATGCCCAACTTCGTAAAATTCTACGTGAAAAATTATTTAAGTTTGGCGAGATTGTTACAAAAATTAATCCTAAAAAGGCAGAAGATGAAGGTGCATATGTATACGATATGTACGTTAATTACAAATCAAAAATTTCCCAAACCCCAAGTTTTAGAATTTTGGCTATCAACCGTGGCGAAAAGGAAGATTTCTTAAAAGTAAGCCTTGAACTTAATGAAGAAGAAGCATTAAAAGAAATATATAAGATGTTTATACTTAAAAATAGTTGCTATGAAGAACTATTGAAAGAAGTATGTCAAGATAGTTATGATAGACTTATTTATAGTAGTATAGAAAGGGAGGTTCGTAATGACCTTACTGATACTGCTAATGAACAAGCCATAAAAATGTTTGGACTTAATTTACGTCCATTACTTATGCAACCACCACTTAAAGGTAAAGTAATATTGGGATTAGACCCAGCATACCGTACAGGTTGTAAGATAGCAGTTATTAACGACCTAGGTACCGTATTGGATACTACAGTTATTTATCCTACACCACCACAAAACAAGATTGCTGAAGCCGAAGAAAGATTGAAGATGCTTATAGATAAAGATAAAGTTGATGTTATCTCTATAGGTAATGGTACTGCCACAAAAGAAAGTGAGATATTTGTTGCTAATTTGATTAAAAAACTAGATAGAAAAGTAAGTTATGCCGTTGTTAATGAAGCAGGTGCTTCAGTTTATTCGGCTAGTAAACTTGGTGCTCAAGAATTTCCAGATTTTGATGTAGCATTAAGAAGTGCAGTTTCTATTGCTAGACGTCTTCAAGACCCATTGGCCGAACTTATCAAGATAGATGTTAAGTCTATAGGTGTTGGACAATATCAACATGATATGCCACAGGCTAGACTTACTGAAGTATTGGACGGCGTAGTTGAAAGTTGTGTTAACAGCGTAGGTGTAGATGTTAATACTGCCAGTGCCAGTCTACTTAGTCACGTAGCCGGACTTAATAGCGGTATTGCTAAAAACATAGAAAACTATAGACATGAAAATGGTACATTTGCTACTCGTGAAGAACTTAAAAATGTGCCTAAATTAGGCGAAAAGGCTTTCGAACAATGTGCAGGTTTCTTAAGAGTTACTGATGGTAAAAATATATTGGATAATACCGGTGTTCACCCAGAAGCATATGAAGCAACTCATAAATTGTTAAAGCATTTTGGTTTAACCGAAGATGATGTTAAAAATGGTAATCTAGAGTTGCTACCAAAACTAGTAGAAAAAGAAGGTATAGAAAAAGTGGCAGAAACTATTAATGTGGGCGTTCCTACATTGACAGATATTATATCTGAACTTCTTAAACCAGGTAGGGACTGTAGAGATGAATTACCAAAACCAATACTAAAGAGTGAATTATTAGGTATTGAAGACCTTAAACCGGGTATGGTACTTACCGGTGTAGTAAGAAATGTTATTGACTTTGGAGTTTTTGTAGATATTTCTGTACACCAAGACGGATTGGTACACATTAGCGAGATAAGTAAAGATTATATTAAGCACCCAAGCGAAGTTTTAAAAGTAGGCGATGTGGTTAATGTTAAAGTCTTAAGCGTAGATGTCGCTAAAAAACGTATTAGTTTGACCATTAAGGGTTGTGATAAAGCCCCAGATGAAGAATAACATTTAAGTTAAGGTTTAGAAAAAATATAACAACAAAAAAAGATATAGTCCAATGAAGTGAATTCCATAGGGTTTACTTCACAATTGACTATATCTTTTTTGTAATTGATTAATTTAATTCTTTATTAATTAAAGATTTCTACCAGTGTCTTTACTTGCTTGGCTTTCTTCTCTAGCACATTGTACATCAGTAATTGCACCATCAATAGTTTTTACACATTCATTTTTAACTGCTAATACTTGATTATGAATGTCATCACATTGTTCTAATTCAAATTCCGATTCAAGTTGATGTCTTGCAAGTTTGTAAAGGTTGTTTTCATTGTAGAATTCGCCTTCAACAACACACGCATCTATAAACATTGCATCAGTTTTTGAATTGTATACGCTATCACTAATATATTTACCTTCAGCCAAGGTTTTAGCCAAATTTTGTGATTTTATCTTTAAACTTTTGATACCAGTATTGATTATTGGATTGTTTTTGTTAATAATCGCATTAGCAACTTCCATATACTCGTCCAAAGTAACACCATTTTCCATTATTTCATCTTCTTTAGTTTCGTGATAAGACAATACTTCGTTCCACATATTTTCTGTTAATTTACTCATCATATACTTCCTTTAGATTAATTACACATATATTTTATCATATTAAAGTTTAATTTACAATACCCATTTTTATATAAGTTGTAAATATTATTTTTTCATTAACTATGATTAAATAATAAGATTAAAATAATGAAAAAAAAGAAGAATTGCTAATCAATTCTTCCTGTTAATTCGCCAGTGCCTTTTAATGAAAAGAAATCATTTTGTCTTAATGCTTCGTAAACAATTATTGCTACAGAGTTAGAAAGATTTAGGCTTCTAGCGCCTTCAATCATAGGTATACGTATACAATCATCATAATGTTGTTTAAGTAGACTTTCTCTTAAACCAAAACTTTCTTTTCCGAATACAATAAAACAATCTTTAGGGTACTTAACTTCAGCATATGTATGCTTGCTTTTTGTACTAGCAAAATAGAATTGTTTGTCTTTATTGGCTTCGTATATTTCTTCAAACGAATCTACTATAGTTATATTGGCAAGACTAAAATAATCTAATCCAGCACGTTTATAGTGCTTATCATCTAGACTAAACCCAAGTGGTTTAACCATATATAATTTACAGCCAGTTGCTGCACAGGTTCTGATAATATTGCCTGCGTTTTGGGGTATTTCTGGTTCAACTAATACTATATTAATCATATTTATCCTTATTTACCAGTCATATGGACCATTATTGTGTGTTTTTACATCGTCATAAAATTCAAAATATTTTGATTTAAATTGCGATTTTTGTGGTTTTTGTATGGCTTGTTTTTTTATTTTATTTGTAATTATTGGTGTTGGAGTAACCGAGTTATCGATTACATTATTTTTAACATTAGTTTTTTGTGGTGTTTTTGTCTCTGACATATTTTGTCCTTATAGTTGTTTAAGTAGATTTTCTATTGCTCTTCCACGATGTGAAACTCTGTTTTTTTCTTCATCAGTGCTTTCGCCAAAACATTTTTTAAGATCGTTACAATAGAACAAACAATCATAACCAAAACTTGTGTCACCAGTTTCTTCTTTTAATATTTTGCCTTCTACTGTGCCTTTTGCTACCAACATAGTATTGTCAGGTTTAAGTAGGGTAATTACACACATAAATCTTGCTGTGCGATTAGGGTCTTCTACGTTTTTAAGTTCTTTTAATAATTTATCACGATTGGCTTGATGGTTGTGTTCGCCAGCATATCTAGCACTATATATACCGGGTTCGCCATTAAGTGCATCAACACATAATCCGCTGTCATCTGCCATAACCATATAGTTAAGATTCTTTTCTCTTAAATACTTTGCTATTGTGTTGGTTTTGATTTTTGAATTTTCTTCAAAAGTTGTGCCATCTTCCACTATATCATCAGTAAAACCCACATCTGCCATAGTAACAATATTGTAATTGGTTAATATTTCTTTAAATTCTTTAATTTTGTGTTGATTGTTTGAAGCAAGTACTATTGTTTCCATATTTTTTCTCCATAAAACAAAGGGCGTAACCCCTTCATTTTTAAATTATTTAGTATTTTTTTTATTGTATTTGATAAGTTCATTCATGTATGAAGTATATGCTGCATAGTTGATTGGATTGTGACATATTAGATTAACTTGATTAATATAATTACACTCGGTTAAGGTTTGAGTAATAGTATTAAACACTATAGGTAATGCTAGTCTAGTAGGGAAACCAAATATACCAGTAGAAATAGCGGGGAATGTAATTGTTTTTATTTTATGCTCATCAGCCAATTTTAAACTGTTGTGATAGCAGTTGCGTAATTTTTCGCTATTATCATCATATTGATTTTTATCATACACCGGGCCTACGGTATGAATTATGTATTTGCAGTGAAGTTTATAACCTTTTGTGATTTTTGCTTCTCCAGTAGCACAACCATTAAGTGCAGCACATTCTTGTTTTAGTTTAGGGCCGGCGGCTTCATGAATAGCGCCATCTACACCTTTACCACCTAAAAGATTGGGACTAGCAGAGTTAACTATTGCATCGCAAGGAACTTTAGTAATATCTCCGAATATAATCTTAATCTTGTTTAAATTATCTAATTGTGCGTCTGTTAGTTTAGGGAAATTACTTTTCTCATAATTAAAGACGTTGTTATTAATAACTGGTTTTGTTGGCATATCCTTCATCTCACTTTTGTTGGCCATTTCCAACCATATTTCTATTATATATTATAACATATTTTGTTTTTTATAGCAAAATATTTGTATACATACGACTATTATACATCTGTTATTATTTTAATTTTATGTGAAAAAAAAGTTCGAAAGGGGACTTTCAAACTTTTTAAATTTATTTTCTATATATTTAAAATAGATTATTCTGTAATCTAAAAGCCTTAACAGTATTTTTTAACAACATTGCTATAGTCATTGGTCCTACGCCACCGGGTACTGGGGTAATATTGGATACTTTGTTGATTACACCACTAAAGTCTACATCACCTGATATACCAGTTTCGTCTCTTACTATTGCTACGTCAATAATAGTTGCACCATCTTTAATCATATCACTAGTTAAGAAATTTCTTTTACCTACTGCAGTTACTATTATGTCAGCATTTTTAGTGTGTTCACGTAAATTAGTTGTTTTGCTATGGCATATTGTAACAGTGGCATTGGCTTTAAGCATAAGTAGTGCAAGTGGTTTTCCTACAAGTAAACTTCTATTGATAATCACTACATTTTTGCCTGCTATGTCTATATTATATTCTTTAAAGAACTCCATAATTCCTGTAGGAGTGCAAGGAGTAAGTCCTATCTCGTTGGTGATAAGTCTGCCCAAGTTTACACTACTTAATCCATCTACATCTTTTACAGGGTCTATACAATTAAGTGCTTTTCTTTCATCTAGACCTTTAGGTAATGGCAATTGTAAAAGTATGCCATTAATATTTTCATCTTGATTAAGTCTAGTAAGTTCGGCTTCTAATTGAGATTGGGTAGTAGTGCCATCTAGTACTACACTGGTACTCTCTATGCCTACATATTCACATGCGGTTTGCTTATTGCGTACATATATAGCACTTGCTGGGTCGTTACCCACAACTACTACTGCTAGAGTGGGGTGCTTGGTTATATAATTTTTTAATTGACTTACTTCGTCTTTAACTTGATTCTTTATTTTTAAAGATAATGCTTTTCCGTCTAATATCATTTCTTGTCCTTCAATTTTTTTATATATTGTATCAAATATTGCTGGGTTGTCCAAATGAATTAGTCGTTATAGAAATTTTTGTTAATTGATTATTTGATGATAAGTTAATAATTGATTATGTTGTTAGATTGCTATTATTCAAATACAACTTTTACACGGGCTTGTATATTAATTTTTTCTGTAGGGTTAATTTGCTCGCTAGATATATAATCTTTGTATACTGTATTACAACAATATGATGGTTCTTCATATATTCGCTTAACATTTAATTGGGTTTTTAGTAAATTGTTTGCTTTAGTTTTTGCATTGTCTATTGCGGTAGCCAATACTTCTTCATAAACTGTTTTACAGTCATTATAAGTATAGTTAAGGCTTTCTACTTTACAATTTGTAAATGTAGAGATTATGTCACAAACTTCGACTAATTTGGCATTATCTTCAATTTTGACGTCAAAATTAAGTGTGGTATGGTATACTGGAGTTTGATAATTGTACTGCTGATAACTTGAATAACAATAATTAACATTAACATTTTCTTCTATTATACCCGACTCGATTATCTTATTTTTTAATGTGTTAAAAGTATCTAGCAGTGCGGTACTATCTTGATTATATGTTTGAATAACTCCATTTACAATAACTGTATCGGATTCAACTTCCGTGGTTGCTTCTCCATATACTGATACTCGGACATCATTATTTTTAACTGTATCATCATAAGCATATACTTTGTCTTGATTGATTTTTGACACACTAAAAATACTTATTATCGCTAGTAGAAAAATAATAATTTTTATACTCTTTTTCATAATAACTCCTTTTTAGGTAGTTGTATGTAAAATACAAAAATTAATACATAAATAATTTTTTTAATAGTTAAAACTTAAATATTTAATTTATAATAGAAATCATATTGATACAATTGATACATTTAATATCTTATTTATAATTTACCTATTGATTTATAATTTACCTATTGAAATTATTGCCAATTAATGCTAAAATGTAATTAATAATTAATAGTGGGGTGTTCTATGGAACAAAAGAGATTAAGAAAAGCCATTCTAGAACTTATAGGTTTACGCAATTTGGCTGGCACTAGTTATGAACATATTGTAACTAGAGTTGCAAGTGAGTTAAGAAGCCAAGGCGTTAATAAGAACAAAGTTGAAAAAGAACTTTCCAGTCTTATTTCTTCTGGTGTACTTAAACGTGTTAAACAAGAAGGTTCTAAAAATTATGTAGTTGATTATCCAGAAGCACAGATGCAGGGTACACTTTTTGTTTTTGGTAGAAAGGGTGGATATATTATTCCTTCTGGTAGTAGTGAAAAAATCCCAGTTAATGGTTTTGCTTGTACTGGTTATAAGACAGGCGATGTAGTAAGTTTTGTTAAAGGTGCTAACGGAGATGTATTAATTAATAGAAAAGTTAGTACTTCTAGTACCACTAACACTGGTATTGAATTAAAAGACAAAACTTTAGTTTCGGGATATTTGTTTAAAGACGAATTGGGTAAATATCAATTCTATCCACAAGATAGAAAGAAATACCCAGAAAGTATGACAGTTATCAACGATGTATCTAAATTTGGCAATGTTGAAGGTTGTGTTGTTACTTGTGAACTTTCCCCATTGGATTCAAGTTTAGTTTCTGTAAGAGAAGTATTGGGACGTGTTGGCGATCCACTTCCAGAAACCAATGCTATAGCTATGGAAGCCGGTATTAATTTAAGACCTAATCCAAAGATTGAAGAAGAACTTACTCATATACCTAGTTCAGTAGATGTTAGCCTATACAATTTAACTGATGAAGATGGCAACTATATTGGCAAACATGACCCAAGTAAGAATGATTATGTTGATTTACGTAGCAAAATGTTTACAACTATTGACCCATTTGATTGTCGTGATATGGATGACTCTGTATATACCGAACTTGACGAAGATGGTAATTTTGTAACTTATACCGCCATTGCTGATGTTACCGAATATATTAAACCAGGCAGTGAAATTTGGAAACAGGCATCACAACAAGGATTTACATTATACACCCCATATGATTCATATCCTATGTTGCCTAAAGTATTATCACATGGTATATTATCACTTAACCCACAAGAAGATAGATTGACACTTTGCGCTAGAACGGTTATTGATAGAAATACTGGTATGCGTATCCCAGGACGTACAAAAATTATGCATGCAATGATTAAGAGTCAAAAGAAATTTAGTTATAACGAAGTCCAAGCAATGGCAGATTCAAACAATCTTGCAAAGATTGTTGAACAAATCAAATTAAGAGCAAAAATCAGTGGAGTACTTGAGCCACAAAATTTACTAGAATGTGTGGCACTTAACCGTATCTGTGCAGATAAGGTATGGGAGAATTTTAGAAACCGTGGTATGTTAAACTTTAACCGTAATAACGAGAAACAGTTTAAGATAAGTAAAGATGGAACTAAAGTTGAAGATATTAAACCTTATGAACATCTTAAGAGTATGGAACTTATTGAAGCCCTTATGATTAATGCCAACGAAGCATTTGCTGAATATACTGTAGAAAATAAATTAAACTCTGTATATCGTACTCACGATAAACCTAATATGGAAAAAGTTGAAAGATTTAAGGCTATGTTGGGTATGTTGGGTATTAATTATCAAGGTAATGGCGATAATGCTAGTATTCAAAAATTGCTTAACGAAACAAAAGATAGTGTCTATAGAGAGATTATAAAAGAATTTGCTTTACGTACTCAATCTAAAGCAAAATATTCCAATACTCCACACCCAGCAGATGAGATGGGTAGAGAAAAGACTGAATGTGAGTGCCATAGTGCATTAAGAAGTCCATGCTATACACACTTTACATCTGGTATTAGACGTATGGCTGACTTGATTGTACAATATGCTATCAAAGAAAATTTAAGGGGACATGAACAACCATTTACAGCCGAATATGTTGCACAGATGGCGGCATTAGTAAGCAGTCTTGAACTTAACATTGATGATGCCGAAAACAAGATTAATGATATGTATGCTGCTATATGGGCAGAAGACCATATTAATGATGTTCTTGAATGTAAAGTATCTAGTATCGGTCAAAGTTTTATTACTTTTGAAAATGAAGAAACAGGTATTAGACTTAATGTTCCTACAGAAGAGATAGCGCCTAAAGGTAAAGTAGATGAGTTTGCTATAAGTGTGTTAGATAAAGATGGTAAACCTATTATCAAACTTTGTGATACACGTGAACTTAAGATTAGTGGAGCAGACCGTCTAGGGCGTATGGTATATGCAAGTACTGACTTAACCAAGACTTATACCAATATGTATGATGAAAATTATGCTATGCAGTTTAATTACAACAAAGCAGTAAGCATGGGTAAAATAGATAGAAGAAATGATCATGGTTATAGCAGAAACAAATAATTGTTATAATCTTGATATTGTTGATTTTATGAAAAATTAAATTCAAGAATATAGTAGACTCTATCATTAAGGTAGAGTCTATTATATTGCTTATTTTTAAATTTCTACTATAAGATAAATGTTGATTAATGTAGTTATTTAAAATATATTATTGTATTTAATAAAATTATAATTGTTAATGTTAATTCTTTATTTTTTTTAATAGATATGCTAATATTTTTTTGGAAGGTAAATTATGAGTAAAATATATAAACATTACAAACAAAGATTGATAGAAATTAGTGGTAAAAATAGAAGTCTTTATTCTAAAAAGGTTACCAATAAGTTTAGTTATGACTTGGGTAATTTGTTTGCTAAAGATGAAAAAATTGCCAATTCATTGATAGATTTTTTATGGTCTGGTAAAAAACTAGAATTTGAAGTTATTGGTAAAGGCGAAAAAGATTTTATCTACAATAACTTAAATGTTGAAAAGAAGTTGTCAAAATATAAGACTACTTATGTGGACGAATCTGGCGAAGAAAAAACCGACTACTTAAAGATAGAAAGAGTTAAAAAACAAGAACTTAAACGTACCATGATGCACGAAATTAATTGTTTGAAGCAGTTAAAACGTGAGATGGAAGAGTTTGAACGTGAAACAGGTAGATACGAACTTTATGTGGGTTATCCATTTGTAGAAGGATATATCGGAAAAGACCTTGAAGTTAGAGCACCATTAATATTATTCCCAGTTACTATCAATATTGAAAATGACACCACAGCAACTATTGAATTGTTGTCCAACGAACTTATTAAACTTAATAAAGTATTGTTGTTTGCATATGCTACACAAAAGCACTTAAATATTGATGACCTAGAGACCGAGTTTGATGACTTAAAATCTAGTGGATTTAAAAATGTTGAAGATGTTATCAATTATTTAAAGAAATTTGATATTAATATCAGATATTCTAGACAAACCGAGTTTGTACCATTTGAACCAATTGCAACAGTAAAAACTAATAGTTTAGAAGTAGAAAATTATTGTGTTTTGGGTAGATTCCCAATAACCAATAGTATATATAATGACTATGAAGTTTTGGAAAAGAAACAACTTACAACTCCTGCTATAGAAGAACTTTTGTTTACAAAACAGCCTAAAAAGAGTAAGAAGATATCTACAGATATTTTCCCAATTAGTTCTTTGGACTATGCTCAACAGGAGACAATTAAAGACCTTAATAAAAACTTTAACATGGTTATCTATGGACCACCAGGAACTGGTAAAAGTCAGACCATAGTTAACGTTATTACCGATGCTCTTACAAAGGGTAAGAAAGTGTTGGTAGTAAGCCAGAAAAAAGCAGCACTTGACGTTGTTTACAATCGTCTTGCTACTCTTAATCAAAAAGCAATATTAATAGCAGATAGCGATAAAGCCAAATCCGAATTTTATCAAAAAGCAAAGCAAGAACATGATGCTATAATGCAAATTGAAGAAACAGCATCTTTAGATAAATTTCATGCTTTACAAAATCAAATTGATGTTGAAAGTGCCGAACTGGATACTATTAATAATATTCTGTTTGAACAACAACCTTTTGGATTAACTTTGCAACAGATGTATGCCAATAGCGAAATTATCGGTAAAAATAGCAAAGATTATGCTATTTATAAAGATATGCTTCAATCAAAAGAACTTATGGATATGAATTTTAATGAAATATCTGAAGCACAAAAACTTATTAAAGACAAGAAAAAAGATGATTTGTACTATAAATTCCTAGAGAAAAAACAAATCAATCCATTGATTGACTATATAAAGAGAGATATTGATATTCATACATTAAGCCAAGCCCAAAATCTTATTAAGAGTGCAGTATCTAATAAATTTATTCCGTTTGATATGACCAAACGTCCTTATGCAAGAGACATATTAAGTTATTATCTAGAGCATAATGATAGCGAAGATATTAATTATCGTCCTTTAACAAAATACATTGCTACAACACAACACCCATCATTATATTCAAAACTTAACGTTAGCCATGTTGTATTGCCTATGTATCCATTTGTTAAACACAAAGTTAATAAAATAGAAAAAGAAATTGAAAGCACATTTAATGATACTTTAGAAGACCTTAAACAATATATTGCAGGTTATGAAGTATTGAAAAAAGTGTTAGAACCTAAAGGATATTTGTTAACACTAGATAACATCGTATCAGGCAACACAATGTACTTAAAAATGTTAAGCAATGCATTAAGTGATTATGTCGAAATTAGAGATATTAATATGTGCTTAAACGAACTTACAGAGTCTGAAAAATCTATCTTAAAGTTCGCTTATAAGAATAGTGAAAACTATAAGAGTTTTAAATATATAGTTAATAAAATAACTGTATTTAGAACTTACAATGAAATTATTAGTTTGGAGAATGAACATAAAGAAGAACTTTCAAAACTTGCTGATTTTGCTAATATTCGCAATAGAATTATTAGTTTGAAAGACGAGCAACTAACACTTAATAAGCATTTATGTTATGAGAAAAATGCCAATGAGTACAAAGAATTCTTTAATCAAAATCCAGAAAAGAGCAAAAACTTCTTGTATCAAATATCAAAACAACAAAATTTATGGCCTATAAGAAAATGTATGCAAGTATATGAAGATTATTTGCTAAAATTATTCCCATGTTTCTTATTAAGTCCAGAAATTGCAAGTCAAATATTGCCACTTGAACGTGAAATGTTTGACTATGTCGTATTTGATGAAGCATCACAAGTATTTGTTGAAAATACACTTCCTTGTATTTATCGTGGTAAACATATCATTGTTGCCGGAGATAGCAAACAATTAAGACCAACAGCAACATTCTTAAAACGTTATATGGGTAACGAAGATCTAGACGATTTGGATTATTCTACCCAAGCAGCCTTGGAAGTAGAAAGTCTACTAGACCTTGCTACAAGCAGATATTATAGTAGCAACCTTACATACCATTATCGTAGTAGAAGTGAATCTTTAATTAACTTTAGTAACTATGCTTTCTATGGTAAGAAATTACAGATTGCTCCAGATATTTCTAAAAACAGTAAAGAAAGTCCTATTGAACGTATCAAAGTTGATGGTAAGTGGATAGGTACTAAAAATGAGAAAGAAGCCCAAGCAGTAGCCAACTTACTTGCCAAATTGTTAAAAGACAAAAAACGTACAGGCACTATTGGTATTATTACTTTCAATATCGACCAAGAAAATGCTATTGAAGATGAGATTGATAAGTTGGAAAGTAAAGACCCAGAATTTAAGATGGCTTTACTATTGGAACGTAATAGAAAAGAAAATGGCGAAGATGTAAGTTTGTTTATTAAAAACCTAGAAAATGTACAGGGTGATGAACGTGATATTATTATCTTCTCTACAGGATATGCTCAAAATGAATATGGTAAAGTTGTCGCTAGATTTGGGTCACTTTCAAATGAAGGTGGCGAAAATCGTCTAAACGTTGCTATTACCAGAGCAAAACAAAAAATATATATTGTTACAAGTATTGAACCAGAAGAACTTAATGTTGCAGGTTCTAAAAATATGGGACCAAAACTATTTAAGGAATATCTAAAATATGTTAGAGCGGTTTCAAGTGGTAACAAAGTAGAAACTTCAATTATTTTGGACAACCTATTACCAGATAAGCAATTACAGAGTGATGACTTAAATGGCAAAATGGTTTGCGAAATTGAAAAGTTATTGAAAGAAGAAGGTTATACAGTAGAAAGAAATATTGGTAATGCCAACTACAAACTTCCTTTGGCTATCTACAACAAACGTAAAGATAAATATATTTTGGGTATCGAATTTGATTATTCGGCAGCAGATAGTAGTGATAGTATCCTAGAAAGAGATGTATATCACCCAACATTTATGCAAAGCCGTGGCTGGAATATTTACAGAGTATGGAGTAGAGATTGGTGGTTAAATAAAACTAAAGTTATCAATGCAATCAAGAAAAAAATTGATAAGATTGAAAAACAACTTAACGCTACTAAATAATACAATTATATAAAAAGAAAAACTCTATCTTAATTGATAGAGTTTTTTTAATTAATTGTCATTAAACTTTTTTACCGTTGGTTATAAACAATATGCCTAGAGTATGTTCGCCACAGTGACTAGTAATAGTACAACCTGCAGTGGTGTAATATACATTTTTAAAATGTCCGTATTCGGCTACTGCATTTTTAGCACTCTCCAACATTTCTTCACTAGCACTAGAATAGGTTATAAAACACATTGTGTCATCATAATCTGGATATTCATTAAGAGTATCTTTTATGTAGTCATAAACAACATCTTTCATTTTGCCACGATATTTTTTGTGTGTACCCATCTTACCATTAGATACTAGTATTGAAGGCCTTAATCTTAATAAGTTAGCGCCAAATAGTTGTAGGGCAGAACAACGTCCACCTTTGTATAAGTAATCTAGTCTTTCGACTACGAAACTTGCTTGTACGTAAGGTATTTTTTCTTTTACTTTTTCTACTATTTCGTCTAGACCCAATCCTTCATCACGAAGTTTGCAAGCATACATAACTAATAGACCTACACCAGTAGATAAGTTACGACTGTCAATTACGACTACATTTTTAAACTTTGAAGCACTAGCAACTGCGTTTTGGTGGCAAGAACTCATCTCACTAGAAATGTTAAAGTGAATAACAGCGTCGTATTCTTTTAACAATTTCTCAAAACATTCTGTATATTGAAATTCATTAACAGCACTTGTTTTTGGTAATTGTTTGTTCTTTTCTACGTAGTCGAATATCTCTTGTGGTTTTAATTCCAAACCATCTAGATAAGTGGTTTCGCCTAGTAATATAGTAAGCGGAACAATATTTATATTATTTTCTTTAATTTGTTCTTTAGATAGGTCACATACACTATCACTTGAAATACAAATTTTCATATGTCTTTTCCTTTTATATAATTATGCTTTATAATTTTATCTTTTATTTTGTTATAGGTCAAGCACTTTTAGAGACAGTTTTTGTTGATTATTTTTTAGTAATTTAGTAAAATGCTAGTATGGAAGAAAATTTACACGGCGGACATAGAGAAAGATTAAGAGAATTGGCATTCAAGAACAATTTTAGAAATATGGAAGACCATCAACTTCTTGAATTATTGTTAAGTTACGTTATTCCTAGAAAAGATACCAATCCTATAGCACATAGATTAATAAAAAGGTACGGCAATTTTACTGCGGTATTAGATGCAGATAAAGACGACCTAGTTAAAGTAGAGGGCGTAGGCAATACAACTGCTAGTTTTTTGGTAAGTTTACGACATTTCTTTTATGCATATAATATGGGTAAACTTAATGAAAGTAGTAAGATAAGTAATGTTAGAGATGCAGTGGTATATACAGAAAAATTGTTTAAAGGCAAAACCAACGAAGAGTTCTATATTATATGTATTGACGGCAATAATAATGTCAAATTATGCGAAAATATAAGTATTGGCACTAGCAATAAAGCCAATGTTGATATAAAGAAAGTAGTAGAGATAGCATATAAAAGTAAATCTCCCAATGTTATTATTGCACATAATCACCCTAATGGTGTTAGCCGTCCAAGTTTTGCTGATGATAAACTTACTAAAGCCATACTTACTACTATGGCATTAAGCAATATTAGTTTGCTTGACCATATAATTATAGCCAAATCCGACTTTTTCAGTTATCGCAATTCAGGACTTATCTCTCAATATCTTGAAGAAGCAAGTTCTATTATAGGCGAAACCTTTGTAATGCAACCAAGTTGTAAGTATGAATAGTTTAATAATATTGATAATAAAAAGACACTAGTATATTTGAAGTGTCTTTTTATTTTGCGGTGCAAAATTGGGGTTCACTTCATATTTGCTAGTGCCTTTTATCTTATTTTATTTTATTTTATCTTATCTTATCTTAATGTGTACTTCACGAAGTTGTTTTTCAGTAACATCTCCAGGTGCGTTCATCATAAGGTCTTGTGCTTTTTTGTTCATAGGGAAGGCTACAACTTCTCTTATTGTAGGCTCTTCTAATAATAACATAACCATACGGTCTACACCAGGTGCTATACCAGCATGTGGTGGTGCACCATATTTGAATGCCGAATATAAAGCAGAGAATTTTGTTTTTATGTCTTCTTCTGTGTATCCAGCCAATTCAAATGCTTTTAACATAATGCTTAAGTCATGGTTACGTACCGCACCACTACTTAATTCAATACCATTAACTACTATATCATATTGATAAGCAAGTATATCTAGTGGGTCCATAGTTTTTAATGCTTCTAATCCACCTTGTGGCATACTAAATGGGTTGTGACAGAAATCAAGTTTGCCAGTTTCTTCATCAAGTTCGTACATAGGGAAGTCTACTATCCAGCAGAACTTATATACTCCTTGCTCGATTAATCCTAGTTTTTCTCCTATTTCAGTACGTAATAAACCCATTAATTTATGAGTGGTTTTGTAATCATCAGCGATAATAAATATTGAATCGCCAACTTTTGCTTCGCACGCATCTAACATTGCTTGTTTCTCTTCTGTAGTCATAAATTTAAGGATAGGTCCTACCATTTCTAGACCATCTTCTACTTTTACCCAAGCAAGTCCTTTAGCCCCGTTGTCGGTAGCAAATGTTGTAAGTTCATCATAAAAACGTCTTGATTGACCTTCGCAGTTGGTACATATTGCTTTTACAGTTTTATCCTTAAATGCACCGAAAGTTGTATGCTCGAATACTTTTGTTAAATCTTTTAATACTAGTGGGTTGCGTAAATCTGGTTTGTCAGAGCCATAAGTTTCAATTGCTTTTTTGTATGGAATACGTTCAAAGGGTACTTTGTCAATTTTTGATTTGCCGTATTTTTCAAATATCTTTGGCAATACATCTTCCATTACTTTGAATACATCTTCTTGTGTAGCAAAACTCATTTCCATATCAAGTTGATAGAATTCGCCGGGACAACGATCTGCTCTGGCATCTTCATCTCTAAAACATGGTGCTATCTGAAAATATTTATCAAAACCAGCCACCATAAGCAATTGTTTGAATTGTTGTGGCGCTTGTGGTAGGGCATAGAATTTACCAGGGTGTAGTCTGCTAGGAACGATATAGTCTCTAGCACCTTCTGGGGAAGATACTGTAAGTATAGGGGTTTGAATTTCGTTGAAACCTAGTTCTATCATGTGTAGTCGTAAATCTTGTATAACTTTGCTACGAGTGATTATGTTTTGTTGAACCATAGGGTTACGTAAATCTAGGTATCTGTATTTCAATCTTACATCTTCAGAAACTGATTTTGATTCGTCAATTTCAAAAGGTGGAGTAGATAGGCAAGCACCTAATAATTTAATTTGGGTTACTTCTACTTCAATCTCTCCAGTAGGAATTTTGGTATTGAAAGTATCTTCGCTTCTTTTTAAAACTTTACCTGTTACACTTATTACTGTTTCTTTTGATAATCTAAAATCAGGTTCGACACGTAATACCAATTGTGTAGTGCCGTAGTGGTCACGTAAATCCACAAAAGTTATACCACCATGGTCTCTAATTGTACTTACCCAGCCAGCCAATGTTACTATTTGACCTTCGTCCTTTATTGTTAAGTCCCCGCAACTTCTAGTTCGATATTCGTTTATTGCTATTTTGTCCATATTAATTTTCTCCTAAAAATTATTAATTGTATTTGTTGTGTCTTGGATTTTGAATAAAAAAATAACGTTTGGGTTACTTTCCAAACGTTAATTAATTTTTATAATTGCATAAAAGAAGGAAACCCAATGTTATTGTGTTATGATAATGTTATTATTGTTGTTGTTATTAGCAAGAACTATAAACATTACTTTGTGTTCCTTTTTTATTTTATACGTAAAGGGTAACACTTTTGTATGACGTTGTCAACACCAAAATGTTAATAATTTTTAATTTTTTTTAAAAAAGTTGTCTGCGTATATATCTTAATTATATGCATTTTTGTTATTTTAATTACATTAGATAGATAAAAACACAACGAAAATATATCTTATGACTATAATGCGGATTGTGACACATGGCCAGTATGTTACTAAATCAAAAGTGCCTTATGTACCTTTCGGAATCCCAAAACGTAAAGTTAATATTATT
>SAMEA104315432__coassemble_119_pt1 | contig 47137 bp, 45 predicted proteins | sample SAMEA104315432__metabat2_high_PE_031 | metagenome-assembled genome bin SAMEA104315432 (sample SAMEA104315432) | gut metagenome | biome: Monkey gut; feature: monkey-associated habitat; material: faeces | place: China | collected 2013
CTTAATGCTATTAACGATGTTCTTAATGTAAAACTTTTTGGTGCTGATTATAATTATGTAACTGAAGACTTGGTAGAAGGTATGGACGTAGAAATGCTTGCTAAACAAGTTGCCGAGCATGCACAAGAAGTTTATGATAAGAAATGTGCAGAAACTGCTGAAGTTGGATTTAATTTTGAAGTAGTAGAAAGATCATTCCTATTAAGAGTTGTAGATTCTTTATGGATGGATCATATCGACTATATGAATATGCTTCGTAACGAAATTGGTTTAAGAGCGTATGGTAACCATGACCCAGTTATAGCATATAAAGAAGAAGGCTTTGAATTATTTGATAAAATGATTCAACAGATACGTACCGAAGTTGCGACATTCTTGTTGCATGCTAAAGTAAGTATTGAACCAGTAGAAGAAAAAAGACCTAATATGATAACGAATTCTCCAGAAGGTAGAACTCAACAAAGAAGTTCTAAACCTGCTGTAGGTAGAAATGACCCATGTCCTTGTGGAAGTGGTAAAAAATATAAAAACTGCTGTGGAAGGAATAGTTAATTATGGCTTTGCAAAAAGAAGAATTAATAGAAAAGTTAAAAAATGTCACTGACAGCCTAGATGTGTGCTGTCAGTGTCTTTGACCTAGACAACCTTAATAAACGAGTAAAATTTTTAGCCGAACAACTAGAACAAAAAGAAGTGTATACTAATTTAAGTTTAAGTACGAGTTACAATGTTGAACTTAAACATAAGAGTGATGAACTTGATAACTATAACAAGTTGAAAGATGAAGCCGAGTTTTTATCTTTTGCTATAGATGAAGTTAAAGATGAAGATAGTACTAATCTAGAATATATTAATGCTCAATTAGAAGAGTTAAGTAAAAAGACAGATAAGTTGTATCTAGAAACTTTGCTTAATGGTAAATATGATAGTAATAATGCGATTGTAAAGATTCATAGTGGTGCGGGTGGAACTGAAGCCTGTGATTGGGTGTCAATGCTATATCGTATGTATACAATGTGGGCTAAAAATAGCGGTTTTCAAGTCCAACTTATTGATAGTCTTGATGGCGATGGTGCTGGACTAAAAAGTGTTACATTTATGGTTAATGGTTATAATGCTTATGGCTATTTAAAAAGCGAAATTGGTGTGCATAGACTTGTACGTATAAGTCCATTTGATGCCAATAAGCGTAGACATACTAGTTTTGCCAGTGTAGAAGTTATGCCTGATGTTGAAGATGATACATCTGTATATGTTAATCCAGATGATATACGTATTGATACATATAGAAGTAGTGGAGCGGGCGGACAGCACGTTAATAAGACTGATAGTGCTATACGTATAACTCACTTTCCTACTGGTATAGTTGTCACTTGCCAGAATGAACGTAGCCAAATTCAAAATAGGGAAACTGCTATGAAACTTTTAGTGGCAAAGTTGGTTAGTCTAAAAGAAGAAGAGAATAGACAAGAAGCACTTAAACTTAAAGGTGATAGCAAAAAGATAGAATGGGGTAGTCAAATACGAAGTTATGTATTTTGCCCATACACTATGGTTAGTGACCACCGCACTGGTTTAAAACTTACCGATGTTATGGCGGTTATGGACGGGAAAATAGACGAACTTATACTTGAGTACTTAAAATGGGAAAAGAGTTAAAGGTGATAAAATGTACGAAACAATTGCACAAGAAAAATTTAATAATTTAGTTAAAAATTATAAAAATAGAGATATTTTAATATTGGGTATTGAAAGTAGTTGTGACGAAACTAGTATTGCCGTTGTAAAAAATGGTAGAGAAGTGTTAAGCAATGTTATCGCTACCCAAATAGAAATACATAAACGTTTTGGTGGTGTAGTGCCAGAAGTTGCTAGCCGTAACCATATTATGGCTATAGACAATGTGTTAAAAGAAGCACTTGAAAAGGCCAATGTAACTTTAGAAGATATTGATGCTATAGCAGTTACTTATGGCGCAGGACTTATGGGGGCTTTAATGGTAGGTGTAACTTATGCCAAATCACTTGCTTTTGCACTTAATAAGCCACTTATTAAAGTTAATCATATTAAAGGACATATTAGTGCCAACTATATTGCTACTCCAGATTTAGTACCACCATATATTGCATTAATAGTTAGTGGTGGACATACTGCCATAGTAAAAGTTGCTGATTATACTAATAATATTCTTATTGGCTCTACAGTAGATGATGCTATAGGGGAAGCATATGATAAAGTTTCTAAAGTATTAGGACTAGGTTACCCAGGTGGCCCAATTGTAGACAAAACAGCCAAATTGGGTACGTCCAATATGCAATTTGTTAAGTCTGATGGATTAAAGAATAGTTTTAATTTTAGTTATAGTGGATTAAAAACTGCAGTTATTAACTATTTACACAAACTTGACCAACACGGCGAAAAACCTAATATTCCAGACGTATGTGCATCTTTTCAGGCAGAAGCAGTTGGTGCTTTAGTAGAAAAGAGTATACGTGCATGTAAGAAATATAAATTTACTACTTTAGCAGTCGCTGGTGGTGTAGCTGCCAACAGTTATTTAAGAGCCGAACTTACTAAAGAAGGTGAACGTAATGGTATAAGGGTACTTTTCCCACCTATGGTATTGTGTACTGATAATGCAGCCATGATAGCAAGTGAAGGATACTTTAATCTTATATCTAATTCTGGATTTGCGACTACCGAGTTAACTGCTACTCCCAACTTAAATCTTAAATATGTTGTAAAAAGATAATGGTGATTATATGAAGTTGGACGGGATTGTTAAAAATACTAATAATAAGTATCTTAATATGTATACTGCCAAGTATAGCGATGATAAAAAACATTTTGATTATTTCTTTGCTAGCCGTAGAGATATGTGTGATTTGCAGAAAACTACCATGGTTGATGCGGTAAAAATTGTGCCTTATATAGTAGATACTGACGAAATCGTATTTATACGTAACTTTAGATATGTTATTAATGATTATGTTTATGAGATGCCAGCAGGACTAGTAGATAAAGGCGAAGATAGTTTAACTGCTGCCAAGAGAGAAACTTTAGAAGAAATAGGTGCAGAGATAATCAATATAGAAAGAGTAGGCAATGTTGGCTTTACATCAGTAGGTATGAGTGATGAAACTATGGAAACATATTTTGCCGAAGTTGTGATTAATCATAATCAAGAGTTAGATGCTGAAGAACATATTGATGTTATAAAAGTCAAATCTAGCGATGTTGAAGAATTTTTAAATACACATACTGTAGATATAATTACTACTCTTATGGTTAAATTGTTTTTAGCCACTAGAAAATAATATATTTAAAATGTGATAAGTATTTAATAATAAAAAAAAGACTTTACAAAAAAGAAGTGACCCTATGGGGTTCACTTCAAAAATGTAAAGTCTTTTTACATTATCCTAAATCAGTTAATTACTATAATCTAGATGGTATTGTAATTAAGTAGGTTTAGTCTATGATAATGATTAATTTTGTTGTGATGTTTGGCCTTCTATAACATTATCTGTTGGGGTAGATGCATTAGTACTATCTAAAGTTTGTGTGGTATCAACATTTTTGTTTTTGTTTTTATTTCTTTTTACATCAAGAATTATGCCTATAACTGCACTTATCATAAGTGCAATTTCTAGCCCCGCACCAAAATAACTTGCTATCAAGAACATATACACTATATTAAGTAGGTTACGCATAAACGCTCCAGTTTTTGATATAACAACATTGGTAAATATCATTGTTGTTAAGTAACATAACATAGCAAACATTGGCAATAAAGATATTGTTCCTTGCCAAGTTAATATACTTAATGTGATAATGATTGCCATTGTGATTAAAGTAACTATTAGATTGTATTTGGTCTTGTTAAATTTTTCTAATAGATACATAATTATTAAAAATGCACAATCTACAAAAATTGTAGTTGCACCAGTAAGTCCACCTTTAAGTAGGAGATAGTGTGATGCAAACAATACATCTGATATAAATAAAAATACAACTAGGTTTAGTTTTTTCTTCGCAAACATTGATATGACATAGAATAAGTCTGCTATACAAACCAAAACTTGACTAAAAATATATGCCATATTTTATCCTTTTGTTTTAGTTTTTAATTCAAAATAAAATATACTTTTTAGTTCCCTTTATTGGATTTACTTATATATTATTTGTAACTTTCACATTCAACTTGGAAATAACTTCTTTCATGATGACATACAGGGCATACAGCAGGTGCTTCTTTTCCCTTGTATATATGTCCGCAATTTCTACATTGCCAGAACACTTCTCCATCTTTAGTAAATACTTTCTTGTCTTGAACATTTTTAGCAAGTGCAAGATAACGTTCTTCATGGTGTTTTTCAATTTCCGCTACTGCTCTAAATTTATAAGCAATATCGTGGAAGCCTTCTTCATCGGCTTCTTTAGCCATACGTTGGTACATTTCTGTCCACTCGCCATTTTCGCCTTTGGCAGCATCAAGTAGATTATCGTAAGTTGATGGTATACCATCGTGAAGTAATTTAAACCACATTTTTGCATGTTCTTTTTCATTGTCTGCAGTCTCGGTAAATATAGCGGCGATTTGTTCGTAACCATCTTTTTTAGCCTGACTAGCATAATATGTATATTTGTTTCTTGCTTGACTTTCGCCAGCAAATGCTTCTAATAAATTCTTTTCAGTTTTTGAACCTTTCAATTCCATAAATATTTCTCCTATAATTTTTATATTTTTATAACAAAAGTTAGATTAATATAGTGTTTGATAACATTAATAATAACTTTTGAATGTCAATCTGTATTGCCATAGGTTGGTGTAGATAATAACAGATTATTTAACAATTTTAATTTAACAAAAATTGCTAAATAAATCAATAAAATTAAGTATATATTTTATTTGTAGGTTTCGTTTTTAACTTGAAAATATTTTCTTCCATATCTACAAACAGGGCATACAATTGGAGCGTCTTTGCTTTTTTCTGTATATCCGCAATTTCTACATTGCCACTCAACTAAAGTATCTTTATTGTATACTTTCTTGTCTTGTATGTTTTTAGCAAGTATAAGAAAACGTTGGGCATGTTGTTTTTCTATCTTGGCTATTAGTTTGAATTTTTCTGCTATATCATCAAACCCGTCTTCTTGGGCATCTTTAGACATATTTTCATACATTTCTGATTCACTATTTTCATCTTTAGCGCTATTAATTAATATGTCATAAGTAGATGGTATTTTTTCTCTATGCATTATTTGTTGCATAGTAACTTTATTTTCTATATCATAATCATTTTTTTTATTAAAAATAGCATTCTCTAATGACTTATCCTCAACTAAAGGGGATTTACGAAGTGTTTTTATCCACAACATTGCATGGGCTTTTTCATTGTCTGCTGTTTCGTAAAATATACTAGTAATTTGGTCATAACCATCTTCATTGATTAGATTAGCATAATATACATATTTGTTCCTTGTTTCTCTCTCGCATTCAAATGCTTTTAACAAATTTTTTTCGGTTTTGGTATTTTTAAGTTCCATAATTTTTCTCTTTAATTTTTCTTCTGTACATATTATATTTCATATTGCTTATTTTCTGGTAACAAAATTGTTAAATAATAAAAAAATATTTTAAATTATTATATTTTATGTTACAATATATCATATAGGAGTTTATATGGAAAAACTAACTTGTACTCAATGCGGTGCTAGTATTAATCCGGATACTTTAAAATGCGAATATTGTGGTACAGTATTCGTAAGTAATGATATTAATACTAATAAAGGTACTGCCACTAAAAAAGATAATAAAAAACTTGTTGTTGAAGAAATTAGCGATGACCAACTTGTTGGTATGATTAAAAACTACACAAGCAACAATTTAAGAAACAATATTGTTGGTATTGTTTTTATGTTGGTATGGACTATCGTGGCTTTTTCTATAGGTATGGCAGCGGTCGGTATGATGGGTACTGCAGAGCATTCTTCATTTTTTGAATCAGTGAAAGTTGTACACACAGTTAGTATCGCACCATTCTTAATGGCTGGTTTTGGTTTGTTTTTGGCTATTAATCTTATTATTAATAGTTTGAAAGGAAGTATTAATAAAGAGATTAAACTAATCAAAGATGGTGAATATCAAAGTGCTTATGAAAGACTAGCAAAACGTGAAGCAAAAAAACATAATGTTAATTATGTGGTTGGATTGATATTTATAGGGTATTATAGGCTTATGGATTTTGATAAGGTAAAAACACATTTTAAATCCTTATCTCAAGCCGAATTATCACTTTTGGTAAAAAAGAACAGCCAATTAGTTGATATTGCTCAAAATTTAGGTATTTCTGCTTTAAACTATAATACACATAGTTGTACTAATAATAGTGGCTACACATATACAATGTAATTAATATTATCGGAAGTTAGACAAAAGCAGTGCGAAGCAATATTTTCGTATAACTGATGTTTATTCAAACTGTGATGCCACGATTTATCGAGTAATATGATTATAAAAAAAAGACTATTCAAAAATTAATTGAATAGTCTTTTTTTTGCAATAATTAACTTATGTAATTTAAAATTTATTTAGGTTGATTTGTATTACTGTAAGTAGTTGTTTTTGCTTCAGATTGTTTTGCTACCATAATGGCTTCAGTCATATCTTTAGCAGTATTTATTTCAGTTAATGGTGGGTAAAATTCTTTACCTTTTGCAATTGCACTAGCAACTTTTTCAGTAATGATTCGACCATCAGGAGTTACAAATCCATTTCTTTCATAGAACTCTTTAACTTTCTTATCAAAATATAAATGTAAACCATAAATATTAACATATAAACCAATTGAATCTAATACAGGTGCTAGAAACATTAAATCATATTGTGTTTCTTTCCAACCAATCATTTGTAAAGGCAAGTGTTGATATTTGCCATTGACATCTTTTGGGTCTATAAATTGTTCGGCATGTTCCATAACCCAATGGTCGTGTATTCTTTGTACACTATATAATGCTAATGCAAATTTTTGAACATTTGGATTTATTTTTGCTTTAACTTCAGAAAGAATTCTAGTCTGGTCGCTGGTTAAATATATATTATCTTTTCCATATACGGCAGACATAAAAGATTGGGTTTGATTTTTATTAAGTCCTAGGCATCTAGAAATACCTTCTACGCCATATTTTACAGAATTGGTGGCATTAATTTTTTTCTCAATATCATTATATGTTTCAGTTGTAATTATATTGTATGCTTCTTCTTCAGTATATGGTCTTAAAGTACCATCTAATTGTTTATAATTGTTTGTCGTAAGCACTGATTTTGCAATTTCTCTATAAGGTGTTAATCTCTCCATAATTATTACTCCTTAGTATAACACATGTATCTATTGCATAGATGTTATCTATTACTCAATATGTTATAAACATAACAACTGTAGTTGAATTTTTATTTGGCAATTATGTTAACTAATCTATTAGGAATTATAATTGCTTTAACAAAAGTTTTATTAGACATTGCTTCTTTTATTTTTTCATCAGAAAGTGCAAGTTCTTGTATTTGATTATTATCTAAACCAGTTCCTATCATTATACGTGTAATAATCTTATTGTTAATTTGAATAGCATATTCAATTTCGTCTTTAACAAGTTTTGATTCGTCCCATGTTGGCCATACGGCATCTTTAATATGTGGTTCAAAATTTTGTAAAGTCCATATTTCTTCAGTTATATGTGGGGCAAATGGGTTAAGTAGGGTAAGTAAAGTCTTGTATTCTGCACGATTAATATGTCCAACTTTTTGAACTTCATTGGCAAGTATCATAAGGGCAGCGATAGCAGTGTTAAATTTAACATTGTCTATATCATTAGTTACTTTTTTAATTGCTGTGTGCATAGCCACACTTAACTCTTTGCTGTAAGTATCTCCATCAACCAAAATATCTTGGAAATTGTATATTTTAGTTATAAATCTGTTGCAGGCTTTTACACCATCATCGCTCCAGTTAACACTTTGGAAATAGTCGCCCATAAAGGCTTCCCATACTCTTAAACTATCAGCACCGTATTCATTGATAACATCTCTAGGGTCTACTACATTACCTAGACTCTTACTCATTTTTACACCATTTGCACCCAATACTAGTCCTTGACTAATACGCGACTTAAATGGTTCACTAACAGGGCTTAAACCTATATCATATAAAAATTTGTTCCAGAATCTAGCATATAGTAAGTGTCTTGTAGTATGTTCGTTACCGCCATTGTATAAGTCTACCGGCAACCAACTCTTTAATGCTTCCATACTAGCGAATTCTTTATCATTGTTAGGGTCACAATATCTCATGTAGTACCAACTTGAACCAGCCCAACCAGGCATAGTGTCGGTTTCACGTTTTGCGTGTCCACCACATTTTGGACAAGTTGTATTAACCCAATCAGTAATTAAAGATAGTGGACTTTCGCCATCTAGGGTAGGTTCATAACTATCTACTATAGGTAAGGTGATAGGTAATTGGTCTTCAGGTACTGGTTGCCAGCCACAATGCTCACAATATACCATAGGAATTGGTTCGCCCCAATAACGTTGACGACTGAATATCCAATCACGCATTTTGAAGTTGACTTGTCTACTAGCCACACCTTGTTTTTCCAATTTTTCAGCAATTGCCTTTTTAGCATCTTCAACTACCATACCACTAAACTCGGCACTGTTGATTAGATGTGCGTTTGCACCTAAATAATCATGTTTTTCATAAGCACAGCCAGTAGGCTCATTGTTACCTTCAATAACTTTAATAAAATCTATATTATGTTCTAATGCGAATTCATAATCACGTTGGTCATGACTAGGTACTGCCATAACAGCACCACTACCATAACTTACTAATACAAAGTCGCCTAAGAAGACAGGAACTTCTCTGCCATTAACAGGGTTTATGGCAGTTATACCTTTTAATTGTACACCAGATTTATCTTTGTTAAGTTCGCTACGTTCAAATTCACTTTTCTTTTTGGCTTCTTTTACATAGTTTTCTACTTCGTCCCAGTTGGTTATCTTATCTTTTAATTGATTTACTATAGGGTGTTCTGGTGCAAGAACCATAAATGTTATGCCATAAATGGTTTCTATACAAGTAGTAAATATATCAAACTCGCCACCTTGTTTAATTTTAAATGTAACTTTTTCGCCTTCACTTTTGCCTATCCAGTTAATTTGACTGGTTTTAATATGTTCCATATATTCAGTGTCTTTTAAGTCATCAGCCAATCTGTCAGCATATTTGGTCATCTTTAATACCCATTGTGCTTTTGACTTTTGTTGTACTTCACTGTGACATTGACAACAGAAACCATTTTCTACTTCTTCATTAGCAAGTACTCCACAATTAGGACACCAGTTAACCAAAGTTTCTTGTTTTTCAGCAAGTCCGTGTTTGTAGAATTGTAGGAATTGCCATTGTGTCCACTTATAATATTCTGGATCGCAAGTAGATATTGCTCTAGACCAGTCTATACTTAAACCAACCATCTTTAATTGTTGTTTAAATGTAGCGATGTTACGTTCAACAATTTCTTGTGGTAGTTTATGTTCTTTTATGGCAGTACGTTCGGCTTCTAATCCAAAAGCATCACAACCCATAGGGAACAAAACATTATATCCCTGCATACGTTTTTTTCTTGCAACTGCATCGAGTGCGGAGTAACTCCTTACGTGACCTGTATGTAATCCTTTTCCGCTTGGATATGGGAATTCGATTAAGATATAGGCATTCTTTTTGTTTGGTTCGTGGTTCTTTACTTCAAAACGTTTTTCTTTTTCCCAGACATTTTGCCACTTTTCTTCAATCTTTTTAAAATCCATTAATTTTGCTCCTTATTTATTAATAATGTTATTTTATTATAGTTTAATAAAAAAATCAATTGTTTAGTAAAAATCTACATCTTTTAAGTAGAGTTTACTCACAATTGATTGGTTATATTAATTATTATTTTTTGTTGATTGTATCGTTAATATTATTCTTATTTTGATTATCTATTTCATATTTTTTATTAATTAAAGTTTCTTGAATATAATCTCTTGAATTATCTTTAACTTGTGGATTATTACTTTTAATTTCAATAACAAAATAATTAATCATACCTATACATAATGCTATTGATACCATAGAAAAATACTATAGGTACTGCCATGTGTATGCCACGAAAAGCATTTCTAAACATAAGTAAACTAAACATAAGTGTAAAGGTAATAACTAATAACACTTGGATTACACAATAACCTATAATTGTAGGTTGCTTGTTTTTATATTCTTCGGGAGTACTGATTTTAAGTCTATATAGTTTTAATCCCGTAACAATCATAGCAATAAGTATTCCCATCATTACAAAAAATAATAATATCGTATAACCACGTAATGTGAGTTCGATATAAGTTAATACATTACTGTCGCCCTTTTGTGTGCCTTTATATAAAAGACCATATACCAGTAGCATAGTTGTCAGGTATATAGTTGCTATTATTTGTAATGAAGTTATTGATATGCCCATGATAGTGGCATATTTATTATTTTTTCTCTCCATGCTCGCTCCTTAAAAATATATAGCATATTACTTATGTTTTAGCAAATCTATTTGGCTTAACCTACAAAAATTGACAATATTTTAAAGTAAATTAAGCCATTAAGCGGGATTTACTTGCTTGAAAATTCGTTTTATAGTAATCTAATAATGTTAGACTATAAAGCACATAATACTTAAGAAAGTTCAATTATTTAAGTGCGTGGCACTATTTTGTTTTTGGCTATAATTAAAGTTAACTGTGTTTCTCAGTTTATATTCATTGGAAAGGGAATAGGTAAATAATGTTTGGATTTAGAAGCGACGGCAAACGTATTAAATATGAAGATGTTTTGGTAAAAATGACCCCACATTTTATGAAAACTCGTAATGATGCTAACAATCAGATTATGCACCCAGTAAGGGTAGAAGACATGGATGCATGGATTAGAGAGAAAAGCGAAAAAGAAGGTATAGTATTTAACTATTTACATTGTGTTATTGCTACCATTGTAAGACTACTTGCACAAAGACCTAGACTTAATAGATTCGTGGTAAGGGGTGCAGTTTATCAAAGAAATTGTATTTCTATATCTTTAACTGTAAAAAGATCATTAAGAGATGATGGTGCAGAGAGTACTTTGAAGATACCTTTTACTGGCGAAGAGACTATATATGAGATTAAAGAAAAAGTAGATAATGCCATAAAAGAAAGTATAGATGAAGATAATGGCACTCAAAAAGTAATTCAAAAACTTGCATTTATGCCTAACTGGTTATTAAGATTCGCGGTTAATACTATTAGATTTTTAGATGGTTGTGGTATGCTGGGTAAAAAATTATTGGATGTAAGTCCATTCCACACAAGTACTTATGTTACTTATCTTAAATCTATAAAGTGTGATGCTGTTATTCATCACTTGTACAACTTTGGTACAACAGGTATTTTCGTAGCAGTAGGTAAAGAAAAATATGAGCCAGTTATTGAAAAAGAAGAACTTAAAGTTGGCAAAGTTATGAATCTAGGTATCACTATGGACGAACGTTTTTGTGATGGTTTCTATTTTGCTAAATCATTAAGAATTTGGAATGATATGTTCCACAACTTAAAAGACCTAGAACAACCATACAAGATTACTGATACTACTATCATTAAACAAAAAGGTAAAGATACTAAAAAACGTAATAAGATACAGCATAAACAGAATAAAAAATCTGTAAAAGCCAATAATAAAGCGGAAAAGAAAGAAATTAAGCATGTTAAGAAATTAACAAAGATTAAGAAAAAAGAAGATAAAAAAGCAGAAAAAGAAGCAAGAAAGGCTAGTTAAAATAAAAAGACATTTAATTATATTTGAAGTGAACCCGTAGGACTCACTTCATTTTTTTATGTCGCTTGTTATTACAATAATTACAATTTGTTAGGCGTTTTTAATAATAGTGCATATTGACATTGTTGACATTTTGGAGTTATAATAATAGAAAGAAAATTTGTGGGTGATAATATGTTTGAATTTTTTAAAAGAAGAAAAAAATCTAAAGCCGTTGTTGGCGAAATCGAAGATGATGAATTAGTTGATAATACTCAATCTAGCAAGACTGTAACAGAGAAACAATCCACCAACGAACAAAGTTTTCAACCCGTTTATACTTTTGAAAAACCTGTATCGGAAGTAAAAGAAAAATCTCTAGAAGAAAAAGCAATCGAAATGATAAAAAATTCTTCACTTAATAAATATTATGTTTTGATGGAAAAGACTGTTGGTAAAAAGAGTGCACTTGAACTTGTAAGTGGCATTGATAAAGGTGTTGCACAAATATTTAACGAATGTGAGATTAAAATTGCTGGCAATGAAGATGGTGCTACAAGAATGCATTATGCAAAGAAAGCATTTGACTATATAGTTAATAATGTTGAATATGATCCTATCTTGACACAATTTATGAGACTCGCCAACGATAAAATATACCATGAAAATATTAATAGAGAGATATTAAAAGAAGTATCTTACGAACTTTACAATCGTTCAGGTACTTGTTTGGCAGATAGTTGTGTAGTTGCATATATGTTTGAAAAAATTGGACTAGACGCAACTGTTATTGGTATGGGTAACCATGCAATGGTAGAAGTTAATGCTAATGGTAAAAAATTGTATTGTGATAGCGTTTATGAAAGAGCCATTGTTAAAGGGATTGATAAAAATGCTATTGCACAAGGTAAAGGTAAAGGATCTGGATTTATGCAAGACAGTACTCTTATGACTGATCGTAATTATCATAGAGATTTTGCTTTCCCAAAAATGTCCCAACTTTTCCAAGCCAATATTATGCATGAAGAGAATATTAGATAATTAATTTTCATTAGAAATATATTTTAAAATATATACTAAATTAATATCACATTTTGTAGTATTATTAAAAACTGTAAGTTTAATTGCTTATAGTTTTTTTTATTTAACTATTAAATATCTTGTCATTATTAATAACTATAGGATTGTTGGGCTTTAAGTGTTTGGCTTTAAGATGAAATTCCTTTGATTTTTCATAGTTGCCACTATAATAGTAACATACACATAGTTGAAGATAAGGTAAAAAATCATAGCATTCTTCTAGTACAAAACCACCACTTTTAGTAGGTTTTTCACATTGTGTGGCTAAAGTGTAATAATATATAGCCGAATAATAATTATTGTCTAGTAAATATAAATTGCCGATTTCACACAAAATCTCTGCTCTAGGTGTGTCATAGTAGAAACTTGAAAAAAGTGATTTAAGTGCATTTTCTTTTTGGTTAAGACTCTGGTAGCATTTTGATAAATTAAGGCAGGCTTCAATATAGTTTTCTTTATAACCATTAGTAGTAGACAGAAATTTTTTAAATACATTAATTGCTTTTCTGTACTTGTTGTTAAAGTATAATTCTCTAGCATAGTAGAATAATTGTCTAGGTTTAAGTTGAACTTTTGATTTAACTAGATTGTCATATATCTTTAAGTTTCTACCACTTGAAGTGTGGGTAGATGGTTTTCTGTGTTCAATTTTAATGTCGTAGTATACTATATTTCCCCAAGGAGTTATGGCTTCATGTACAGGATCTTCCCATGTTGGATTAGCACTTGCTTTCAGTATACGTTCTCGATAATAGGTAAATATAGGTTGATTATTCTCATCGAAAGATATTGCATATTTTAACATAACCACATCAATTTTTTCATTTAGTACTTGTTTAAGTGGTTTTAGTTTTTCTAATTCGGGCTCGGGTATAACGTCGTCTGCATCTAACCACATAATATAGTCACAAGTGTTTTTTGAAAAAGAATAATTTCTGGCTTTAGCAAAATCGTCCACCCATTCAAAACTGTATACTTTATCGGTATATTTTTTTGCTATATTTATGGTATTGTCCGTACTACCTGTGTCGACTATTATTATCTCATCAAACAATGTAGCACAACTATTTAAACATCTACCCAATACATCTTCTTCATTTTTTACTATCATACACAAACTTAAAGTCATAACATCTCACTTTTTACTTTTTAATTAGTGTATGATTATTATTAAATGTTGGTTAAAATAACTAATGATTATTTATTTTATATTTTTTAACAATTTTATTTTGAAATTTTAAATAATTGTTTTATGATATTACAGAAAATTTTAAAGGTGAATTATGTCGAAATTATATTTTAAGTATGGACCTATGGGTTGCAGTAAAAGTGCACAAGCATTAATGTGTAGATTTAATTATATACAAAAAGGTTATAAGGTGTTACTTATTAAGCCTAGTCTAGACACTAGAGACAATGAAAACAATGTAACTTATATTAAATCACGTATAGGTTTAAAGGCTGAATGCATTACATTTGGACCAGATGAAAGTGTTATGCAACTATATAATAAGCATAAAGATAGCGATGTTGTAATCGTTGATGAATGCCAGTTTGCGACTAAAAAGCAAGTTGAAGAGTTAAGAGATATAGCCGAAATAATTCCAGTCATTTGTTATGGGTTAAAAACAAATTTTAAAACCGAACTTTTTGAAGGTAGTAAAAGGCTACTTGAATTAAGTGATAGCATTACTGAATTAAAATCTATCTGTAAATGTGGACATAAAGCCATAATTAATGCTAGAATTGTAAATGGTAAAGTCGTAACTGATGGTGCAGAAATTGTAATCGGCGGTGACGAAACATATGAAGCAATGTGTTATAGTTGTTTTAAAAAACAAAGGGAGCAGAACTAATGAAAAAATTTTTTAGTGAATTTAAGGCTTTTATAAGCCGTGGCAACATAGTTGATATGGCTGTCGGCGTTATTATAGGTAGTGCATTTAGTGCCATAGTTACAGCACTTACCAACAAAATAATTATGCCATTTATTAATCTTCTATTGTCTATAGGTGGTGAGAATGGACTAGAAAAAGCATATACATTCTTAAAGAAAGTATATGATACCAATGGTCAATTGGATTTAACAAAGAGTATTTACATTGACTGGGGTGCATTTATTACTGCCATAATCAATTTCTTTATTATCGCTTTTGTATTGTTCTTGGTATTAAAGACCGCTATGAAAGCCAATAGTATATTTAAGGACGCTGTTGATGAAGTAAGCAATAAAGAAAAGAAAATTCAACGTAAACGTGCTAGAACAATTGCTAAAGCAGAAAAACGTAATTATTTTACAGTTTTAGCAGAGATACAAGCAGAAGATAAAAAGATTGCTGAAGAAAAAGCAAAACTTGAAAAAGAAGAAAAAGAAAGAAAAGATGCTGAAGAGAAATTGGCACACCCATCTACAGAAGAATTGTTGTTGCAAATAAGAGATTTATTAAAAGAAAATGCTCAACTTAAACAAGAAGTTGTGGCTACAGAAAAAAAGAAATCTAATAAGTAATTATAAAAAAGATATATTAGTTATTGATTATTCTAATATATCTTTTTTTATGTCTATTTTATTTTAAATACCGATTTAATAAACTTGGACAATTCATCGGTAGCAAGACTACTTTCTTCAAAGAAATCGCCTAGTATCATATACGCATGAAAACAATTTTTATTGGTTACTAGTTTGGTACGTACATGGGCTTCTTTAAGTTGTCGATAACAAGTTAGTGAGTCGCTATACAATACTTCATCTTCACATACATTAATAAATGTAGGTGGTAGTCCTTTAAGGTCTGCATATATTGTAGACACAAGGGGATTGTATAACTTTTCTAGATTGTTGTTGGTTAAATCATTACCGAAGATATATCCACGGGCCATATATTCTAATTGTTTTTTTGATAATGATACATCACTTTCTGCACAAGTAACGTAACTTTCTCCAGATTGTGTAAGGTCTAGATAAGGTGATGCTAGAAAACACATTTTTGGCATAGGTATATGTTCTTCTCTTAATTTAAGAAGTAGTGCTATGCAGAAATTGCCACCGGCAGATTCACCTCCTAAAATTATTTTTTTAGGACTATGAGTCTTGATTATTTCTTTGTATACATTAACTATCTGATTAAGTGAATAAGGGAATACGGCTTCAGGTGATAGGGTATAGTCTACTGCAATGGTAGATAATCCAAAACGTTGACTTAAGGATTTAATTAGATATGTCCCTTGTTCTGGAAACCCACCTACAAAGCCACCGCCATGAATGTAAAAATATAGTAAGTCACTATTTTTAGGAGTGTCTTTGTAGAATTTTAATTTAAGGCGTGGCTTAAATTGTAGACAATGTACATTGGCTATATATGTGTGCTCGGTAGTAAGTTCACGCATGGCGAATCTTTTAATACCATTAGGTACATTTCTAGATTTGTTATTAATTTCTAAAACATCGTATATAGAATTGGAAATGATGTCTGCTTTTTTTGCATCTGCATTTTTCTTAATTCTTAATACTTTGCGGGTAAGTTCCATTTTTAAACTCATAAGTATTAATGTCTCTTTTTTATATTATCACTATCTATAATTATTGTTATCGGGCCATCATTGTGTTGGTCTATTTGCATATCGGCTCCAAATATACCATGTTTAACTTTTTCTTCGCCAATAGCGTAACGCATACCGAGTATAAACTGTGTATAAAGTTTAACCGATTCTTCAGGTTTCATCGCTTCTATAAAACTTGGTCTTAATCCGTGCGAACAATCAGCATATAATGTAAAGTTGGGTACAACAAGTATTTCGCCACCAACTTGACTTAATTCACGATTCATTTTGCCTTCATCATCTTCAAAAATACGCAGATGAGCAATTTTATTGGCATACCAATTTATATCTTTTGGACACTTGTTTAGATTTTCGTCTCCATAAGTAAATCCTACATAACATACTATACCAAATGGGATTTCTGCTATTAATTTATCGTTTACTTTTAAAGTGGTATGTTTTACTCTTTGTACCACAATTCTCATATTGGGTTCTCCCTTATAACATATTTAAGTCTAGAATAAGTATATCATAATTTATTTTTAGTGTACAACAAAACTATATCGAATATATAACTCTGTAATAATTAATACAATATGCACAATAAAAAAGTTACTTGGTATTTTCAAGTAACTTTTTGGTTATAACGATTATTTAATATTAAATCTTAAATCTTCACCTTTCATATTAACAACTACACCCAATTGTTTGTTAAACATACGACTAAAAATTCTTGCATCGTACAGGTCTTGTACTTTGTCAGGAGTAAGGTTGGTGGTTATAACAGTTTTTAAGTGATTATTAGCACGAGTGTCTAGTATAAGGTATAAGTACTCTTGTGTAACATTGGTTAATATATTTTCACTGCCCAAGTCGTCTATTATAAGCATATCACAAGTCATATATGGTTCAAGAATATATTGCTTTGAATATAGTGGAGCAAGATGATAATTAAGCATGGCTTGATTAAGATTGTATGCAGTAGTAAATATAGCATATACTTCTTTGTCTATCGCTTCATTAACCATACATTCTGCCATATAGGTTTTGCCTACACCAGTTTTGCCACAAACAATAAAGTTGATTTTTGTCGTGTCAGTTTTAGTAACAAACTCTTTAGCAAGTTTGTACAATTTTTCAGCATTCTCTTTATCTTCTTTGTTTTTGTATACATCTAGCGAAACAGTGCTAAATGATGGTAGTTTGTCTTTGTTAATACCCGAATTATGTAGATACAATTTAGATTGTTCGGCTTTAAAACAAGTGCATTTTTTACCATCTATATAACCAGTATCTTTACATTTATCACATTGATAGTGTGGCACAAAATCTTCTTTTTTATATGGAGTAGATTCTAGTGCCTTTTTTAATTTAACTCTTTCATTTTCTATTTTTTCTCTAATCTTAAGTTCGGACTCATGGTCTACAGCACGACTTAAGTCTATTTGCATACCACGTATAGCATAAAAACTATCATGAACGGCTTTGTTTTTTAGTGCGTTATTAAGATTGTTTTCTGCTGTATTAATGGCCTCTTGATGGCGGGTTAAAAACATATGATTAAGTTGTGAAGTAATTTCATCTTTATTTATCATAATTCCACCTCGGTTATTAGGTCAAATAGGTTTGATAATTGGTCTTTAGTATATTCGTGTTGTTCTATTTGATTTTTTGTAGATTTTTGTTTGTATGTGTTTTCAAAATCTAATTTTTCTTTCTTTGCTTCATCAACTGTAGTTATTCCTTTATTATGATATATTGAAAGTACTCTGTTTAAGAAATTCATAGGTTGAAGTTTGTCTTTACTTAATTCTACTGCATAGTCAATAAGTTGGGAAGGAGTGTTCCAATTGTTAATCCATGTGTTATAGAAACTACGGTCGAATTTGTTAACATTTCTGTTAAGCCCAAAAGCATCAATAATTTCTTTAATTTTTTCATCAAAACAATTTTGTTCTTTTAAGTATATGTCTATTGCGTCCGCGGTTATAATACCGAGATTAAAGTATTTATTAACTATATTATCTAGTCCAGTAAGAGTTCTGATATTAGACAAGAAACAATATTTACTTAATTTTTCAAGTGCTGATTTGTCATATCCAAGATCGCACCATTTAGTTATAAATGTTTCGACTACAATATTTAAACTATCATATTTAATACCTAAATTGTGGCATACAGTTTTGGCTATATCATAATATTGGTCTTCCATGCTAAAGAACTCATCAATTTCTTTAACACTAAATTTGTTAAGTTCGTAGCATTTGTTAACTAGTGCGTTAAGTCGAGCGAATGTACCTTTTTTAGATTTTGTTATTTTTGCCAAATGTATCAAGGCATCGGTTTTAAACCCTAAATTGTTGTTCCAGTCAAGGAACATTGATTTTTCATCTAATGTACAGTTACGTTTAAGCCCCAGTGCAGTCATAACTAATTTAATATCGTCATTGTAGTGTTCTTCCATAACGATACGTGCGTCTGCTTCTTCTTCTGTTTTTATACCATCTGTTGCCCAGTTACGTAATACTGTCATAATGTAGTTGGCAGAAACTTTGTCTCCCTTTTTACTTACACAATATTCTATGCATTTAACTACCATATCTTCGTCAAGATGATTTTTTTCAATTTGATAATAGTATTGATTGTATTCGTTAATATCAATCGGACGTTTAAGTAATTCTTGGGATTTGGCATTAAATGTTTTGTATTTAGTAACATCAAACTTTTTAAGATACATAGAAGAATTTTTGGTAGGTAAGTATCGTATTTCTATAGGGTCAATATCTATACAGTCTACTAGATTAAGTTCTTCTAAAGACTTAAACAATGATACTACATCGTCTTCGCTTAAATTAAATGTTTCTACAAAGTCAGTTATAGTGTGTTCAATACCATTTTGACATAAGTAAAGCCCATACATATATACCTTTAATGCTAAAGGATTAATGTTGGGTAAAAACTCTTTAATAAAACTATTCTCTATCTGTGTAAAACTATTGTTATTAAATTCGCTTGATAATTTACAGAATGACATCGTATTACTCCTAAAATATATTTAAGTATATCACAAAAGTTGTTAATAATTAAATGAATAATCATTGTATTAAAAATTCTTTAATGTTAATCTTGCTTTCATTATTTTAATATAAATATTAAAAATATGCAAATAGTAAATTTTGTAAAACATATAAATTTTGACTAGTTTGTTTTTGATTAATTATTAAAATATGTTATACTTTTAATTGTAAAAGGAAGGTCGCTAATGAGAATATTACATACAGCAGACTGGCACATAGGTTGTCGCACAGATGGTTTGTTAAGATTGGACGAACAAAAACAGGTTTTAAACGAGATTATTGATATTGCAAATGAGCAAAAAGTAGATATGGTTATCATTGCAGGTGATGTATATGATACTTTTTTACCTAGTGCAGAATCAGAAAAGGTGGTTTTTGATGCATTGCTTAAACTTTGCAATAATGGTAATCGTCCAGTTATTGCGGTGGCAGGTAACCATGACGATCCAAAAAGATTAAGTAATGCCAATGTTTTTGCTAATATGCATAATATTTATTTGGTCGGCGAAATGGATAAAGTAAGTTTTTGTGAACTTAAAAATAAAAACTGCTATCCAGTAGCAAGTGGGATAGGATATATTGAATTTAGATGTAAATCTGAAAAGGTTGTAGTGGCTACTATGCCATTTCCATCTTACTATAGATATAAACAAATCAAAAAAGAAGACGAACAACTAAAAGATAGTATTAAAGAATGGTTTAAACCAGCATTAAGTGGATTTAGAGATGATACAATTAATATCGCTGTCAGCCATTTACTTACATATCCAGTTAATACCACTCCAGAAGATTTTGCTAGTTATGAAGTGGTAGGCGGGGCTATATCTTTTGTGGATAGAGACAGTCTATTAAGTCCAGCACATTATACTGCATTAGGACATATTCATCAACCTATTGCAGTAGATAAGGCTCATTACATATATTACTCGGGTAGCATAGTTAATAAGTTCTTTGATGAAACATATAACAAGAATTCGGTATATGTAGTTGACTTGGATTCTAGACATGGAGTTAAGAGTGTTAATCAAGTAGAAATCCATCCAAAGCACTTAATATCACAAGCAGTAAGTTCTATGGAAGAAGCAATTAACTTTTTAGAGAATAACAAAGATAAGTTAATCAGGATTATATTTAGGGATATGGATTTTGTAGATCCGCAAGATATTAAGACTATAAAAAATAATTACTCCAATGTTATTACTGTTAGTGTTGAACCTAAACGTATACAGGAGCAAGTGGTATTATCAAAAAAGAATTTATCTACAAAAGAAATATTTGAAAATTTTGTAGAATATAAGACGGGTGAAAAACCAGAAGAACAATTAACACAGTTATTTTTAGAATTAATGGGGGAGATATCAAATGAGACCAATTAAATTAACAATTTGTGGTATTAATAGTTATGTTACCCAGCAAGTAGTAGATTTTAAAAAATTATCTGAAGGTAATCTGTTTGGTATATTTGGTGCTACAGGTAGTGGTAAGAGTACTATACTTGATAGTATTATTATTGCTTTATATGGTACTAGCGATAGGGACAATTTAAGCAATCTAATTAACATTAATAGTAAAGACGCATATATTAAATTCGAATTTGAACTTGAACGTGATGGTAAGATTAATTCTTATGAAGTCGTACGTAATTATAGATTAAGACCTAGCGGTTTAACTAGTGGTGCGTATTTAACTGATAAGAATACTAAAGAAGTTTTGGGAGATTCTACCGATATAGTTAATTCTCAATTAGAGATGTTACTAGGTATAAGTAAAAGAGAGTTCTTAAAATGTATCGCTTTACCACAAAATGAGTTTGATAAATTCCTACTTGACACTCCTAGTGAAAGAAAGAAAAGTATAGCGAGATTGTTTAATATAGAGAACTTCGGCGAATTGCTTAACAAAAAAGTTAAATCTAGATTAGATGTACTTACTACTAAAGACGAAGAACTTGAAAAGCAATTAAATATGTTTAATGAGATTACTGATGAAAGTCAAAAACAACTTGAACATGACATACGTACTGATGAAAGAGAATCTGTTAAACTTACTCGTCTTATAGAAAAGTTAAGTGATGAAGTAAAAGATGCAGACGAGTTTATTGTTAAGTTAAAGTCATTTAATGACGCAAAAACCGCACTTTCTGACATAAACTCTAAAGTTGAATACTATGATAAATTAAGTAAAGATTTAGATAAGTATGCTAAAAATAAAGAATCTTTAGCAAATGTCGAACTCCTAAACAATCAAACTGCTGAATTAGATAAAGTAAAAACAAAATTAAAAACATGTAATATTGAATTATCGGCTGATAAGATTAAGTATGCCAATCTTGATAGAAAGTATATAGATATTAAGAGTGAACGTGAATTGCAGAATGTTAATCTTAATGTATTCAAGTTGTCTATAGAAAAGAAAAAAGTAATGACCGAAGAACTTGCTAAATTGGAAGTAGAACTTAAAGAATATAAGGAAAAGCATTCGAAAAAATTGGACGAACTTTTGATACTAACAGAGCATATAAAGAAAGTAGAAGGTAATACTAATCGAACAAATAAAGATATAGAAAAAGTTAAAAATGAACTTAAAGATATTGAAGAGATACTTAAACAACTTACTGAAATACGTGTCTATAACGAGAGTAAAGAATTTGCTAAAGGATTAAAAGATATCAAATCTTCAATAGATAAAGATAGTTTAGATGAAGTTAAGTATTATCAAATATATAATAATGTTCATGAGTTATTAATCAAGATTAATAAACTTTTAAGCGATTGTAATAGTAAAATTAAAAAGCGTAAATTAATTTTGGAAGATTTAAAAATTGAAGAAGATGGCATAGATGACCTGTATAAACGAATGATTAAACGCCAAAACACTTTGATTAATGATTTAAATGTGCTTAATAAAAAATACACAGACAATTGTGCTTTGCTATCTAGATACAATGGCGATGCTGCCAATCTTCAAGGCGAAATTGACCATATTAAAAATGATTTATTAGCAAAAACCGAAACTGCAACCAATTTTAATTCACAGTTAAAACAACTTGCCAATATTACAGATACTACTGATGTGATTAATCAACTTGATAGCCAGTTGCAAGAAATTGAAAATGAAAAGTTTGATGTTAATAATGCTATCAATAACAATACTTCTAACGTTAAGGCTTTAGAAGTAGAGATTAAGTATATGGAAGAAAAAGTTGAAGAACTTAAAAAATTAATTCCAGAAGGATTTAATGCGTCGGAGTATTCTAGTGATGTTACTGAAGATAATTTTGATGAAAAGAAAAAAGAATTGGAAGAGTACACACGTTTAAAAGAATATAATCAGACTTTGTATAATTCTTTAGAAAATGAGTTGAAAGACAAAAATGTTACATTGGAAGATATTGAAACTAAACGTGAGCAAGTCGAACAATATCGAACCCAGTTAAACGATGTTAATGTAAGACTAGGTATTAATAAGAATATTCAAGAGAATAATATTAATCTTCTTAACAAACAAAACGATGTTAAAAACGAACTTCGTGCTGTGAAAGAAGATTTAAAATTAACTCAAAAATTAAACCAATATATTAGTAAAAATGCTTTAGTAGACTATGTGTCTGAAGAATATTTATATTTGATTACTCAGTATGCTAATAGATTTGTTTATAGTATTTCTCGTGGTAAGTATATGCTTAAATATTCTAGTGATAATTCTGGCGAGTTTTTGGCTATAGACAACTTTAATGGTGGTATGACAAGAAGTATTAAGACATTAAGTGGTGGCGAGAGATTTATATTTAGTTTAAGTTTAGCACTAGGTGTATCACAAAGTATTTCTATTAACAATAATAAGTCATTTAATTTCTTCTTTATAGATGAAGGATTTGGTAATTTAAGTGACGATTATATTAATGATGTTCTTGAATGTTTTGATAGTTTAATTAAACTTGATTTTACAGTAGGCTTTATTACTCACGTAGAAAAAATGCAAGAATATATTACTAATAAAGTTATTGTTACAAAAGAAAATAATGAAATAGGCAGTGTAATTGAACAGTATTAATTACGTTAGTCTCTATTTTGGTATAAATACTGATTAACAATTCTTGGAGTGTGTATGAAAAGAATAAGAGTATTTGCTATTTTAATGATATTGTGCGGGGTAATGTTATTGGGTTGTAGTAATAAAAAAATTAACACACTTAATTTGGATTTTAATTTTACCATTAATGATAATCTTGATGATGGTAATGGTGAAAATGTAAAAGTTATTCTGCTTGCTGGGCAGTCTAATGCTACTGGTGTTGCATATCATAGTATTTTAAAAGAGAAAGTATCTGAAGAGCAATATAATCAATATTGTAATGGACAATCAAATGTCTACATTAATTATAATACTGAAAATGGAATTAATAAATCTGATGGCTTTGTACATACTAATGTCGAATCGTATGTAATTTATGGTCCAGAAATAGGTTTAAGTGAAAGGTTGGGTGAAGAAAAAGAAAAGTATTTTATTATTAAATACTCTTATGGCGGTAGCAACTTATATGAACATTGGAAAAAAGAGAATGAATGTTTGTATAAAGGACTTATAACATTTACCAATCAGTCTATTCAATATTTAAAAGATAAAAACTATAATCCAACAATAATTGCTATGTGTTGGATGCAAGGCGAAAGTGATGCTTTTGGCCAGACATCAAAAAAATATTATAATAATACTAAAAAATTTGTTAGTGAAATACGTGAAGAGTTTGGCAATATAAGATGGATAGATGCGGGCATTAGTGATAGTCCATATTGGGAAAAATATAAGACAATTAATGACGGGAAAATCAAGTTTAGTAAATTGTCTGACAATAACTATTATATTGACACTATAAAAGAAGGATTAACATATAATCAAGAACCTATAGATGAACCAGATTTAGCACATTATGATTCTTTATCACAAATAAAATTAGGACATTTGTTTGCCGAAAAGATTTTGTGTAAATAGAATATTAAATCTAGTCCATAAAACAATACTCAATTATAAATTAAGATTAAATATCAATACAATATAAAAAATAGAGAATGTTATGTTCTCTATTTTTTTCTGGAGATTAACTATGTGATGCTGATTTACTCACAAGGTTCGTAAATCAAGTTGCTAATCGCAACAACCATTGTTACACAATGCCCACCTAAATTTGATTTTATGTGTCGCTTGCATAATTAAACAGTATAACTTATTTTGAAGTTGTTTATGACTTTATATGTTGTAAATATTAAATTATTTGAGTAGTATGTAGAATAATGACATACTACCATTTTTTAACTTAAATCTTAATATTAATAGAAACATAAATAAATGTAATAAATAATATAAATATAAAAAAGGGAGTGTGTAATATGGAAAATGTAACCAATATTATTAATGATAAAAAATTTAGCACTAACAAAATAATGTTAGATAATAGGAAAAAACTTGTACTTAATGGGGTAGAAAAAGTTTTAAGTTCTAATGATGATAGTATTTCGCTTGTAGTTAGTGGTACTAAATTATATTTAGGTGGACATAATTTACATATAGAAAAACTTGATGTTGAATCAGGATTAATTGAAGCCGAAGGAGATTTTGAAAGTATTAAGTTCGGCGGGACTAATAAAAGTTTTTTGAAAAGGTTGTTTAAATAATTGGAATCTGTACGTGTTTTCTTTATATGTTTTGGCATAGGAGTTGTGTTGGGTGCAGGTGTCGGTATTCTTAATATTATTAAATCATTGTTTAAACATAATTTAATTGTTGATAATATATTAGATTGTTTGTATTCGATATTCTGTTGTATGGTAGATTTATTCACTTTGATTGAATTTAATTTTGGTGTGTTACGATTATACTTGATTGTTGCCTTTTTACTCGGTATGTATATCGAAAGAAAAACACTTGGAAAAGTATTTGCAAAATTATTAACTTGGTTGTATAATAAAATAAGTAAGGTCATTGTGACTTTACGCAAAACTAAAATATACAAAAAGATAACAAAATGAGAGATTCAAAAACTGTTAAATGGATTAGTGTAATATGTGCTGTATTAATGTTCGCTTTGCTATGCGTACTTATTTTTCAGTTTGTTCGTATAGCCAACTTGAAACAAAAAGAAAAGCAACTTTCTAATAATTTAAGCCAGTTGGAGAACCAGATTATAGATTATACCAATGAAAGTAATTATATCCGTAGCAGTGAATATCTAGAAGATTATGCTAGAGAAGTACTAGGCTGGGGTAAAAACAACGAGATGTATTTTGACTAAACAACACTTTTATGTGTTGTTTTTTTAGTTAATATATATCGTATTTAGTATCATATTGGGATATAGCAGATATATCCATTATTTTATTTTTATATAAAGTAAAAAGAATGTTGACAAGATATAATTTTATTTATATAATCATACTATACCATTTTGGTATGATATATATTTTTAATATCGTATCAATAATAATAAAATGATAAAATATTGACATAATATTTTTATCGAAGTGAGAAATATATGAAGTTATCATCAAAAGGAAGATATGCTGTAAGGATAATGTCCGAACTCGGCAGATGTCAGGGCGAGTACGTGTCAGTTGCTCAACTCTCTGAAAAACAAGGTATTACTGTAAAATATCTTGAAAAGATAATATCCATGCTTAATAGAGCCGGTTTAATAGAAAGTTCTAGGGGGGCGATGGGTGGATATAAGTTGGTAAAGAGCCCTAAAGAATATTCGATTGCAGAGATATTAAGAGTTACAGATGACCTACCAAAACTAGCACCTTGTATAGCAAGTGGCGAACATTGCCCTCGTGTTAACGAATGTGATAGTATAGGGTGTTGGGAAAAGTTGTCTGCACTTATTACCAATTATTTAAGTACTGTAACATTAGAAGATGTAATAACTAAAAAATATTAATGGGTAAATAAAAACCCATTTAATTTTGAAATAATATCCTACTAATATGGTGGGAATTAATAAACGGAGAAAATATGGAACAATTATTAACAATTAAAAATTTAAGTGCGAAAGCGGGGGAAAAATCAATTCTTAATGCATTGGATTTAACTATTAACAAAGGCGAGATACATGTAATTATGGGGCCAAATGGTGCTGGTAAAAGTACTTTGGCTAATGTTATTTTTTCTAGTCCAAGTTATGCAAAAACATCGGGTAGTATTATTTTTGATGGAGTAGATATTACTAATAAAAAGACTGATGAAATGGCAAAACTTGGTATGTTTATGAGTTTTCAGAATCCTATTGAAATAGAAGGCATAAGTCTTTTTAATTTTATCAAAACGTCTAAAGGTAAAATTTTAAATAAAAATATAAGTTATTTTGATTTGCAAGATGAAATAGATAAAAATGTTAAAGCCTTGGCTATGAAGCCCGAGTTGGTTAAACGTGATTTGAATATAGGTTTTAGTGGTGGCGAGAAGAAAAAATCAGAAATCTTGCAATTGCTTGAACTTAATCCAAAACTAGCAATACTAGACGAAACCGATAGTGGACTAGATGTAGATGCTATTAGAGTTGTTTCTAAAGGTATCGAGATGTATAAAAATGAAAATAATGGAGTCTTGATTATTACTCATTCATCAAAAATATTACAATCCTTGCATGTAGATAAAGTCCATATTTTGATAGATGGACATATTGTTTATACTGGAGATTCTAGTTTAATAGCCGAAGTAGAAAAAAATGGATATAGTCAGTTTAGGAGTGCAAAATAAATGGAAGATATTTTTGATACAGATGACAATATCTACAATTTCAAAAATGTTGACGACTATGAATACAAAATTAAGAAAGGACTTAATAGAGAAATTGTAGAAGAAATTTCTAAAAGAAAGAACGAACCAAAATGGCTGTTAGATATAAGATTAAAAGCCTTGGAAATATACAACCAATTATCTTTACCAACTTGGGGGCCAGATTTAAGTGAACTTGATATGGATAACATATCTACTTATGTTAAACCTAAAAGTGATATAAAAAACAATTGGGACGAAGTGCCTAAAGATATTAAAGATACATTTACTAAACTAGGTATACCAAAAGCCGAAACTGATTATTTTGCTGGTGTTGGTGCTCAATATGATAGTGAAGTTGTATATCATAGTATTAAAGACGAGATGAAAAAATTGGGAGTTATCTATACTGATATAGACAGTGCTATTAGAGAATATCCGCAACTTGTAAAAGAATACTTCTCTAAATGTGTACCACCAACCGAACATAAATTTATTGCTTTACACTATGCTGTTTTTAGTGGGGGAAGTTTTGTATATGTCCCAAAGGGATTGCATCTAGAGATGCCTTTACAATCATATTATCGTCTTAACTCGCCAGAGAGTGGACAATTTGAACATACTTTAATTGTAGTTGATGAAGGTGCAAGTTTACATTTTATAGAAGGTTGTAGTGCACCAAAATATAGTAAAGTTAATCTTCATGCGGGTTGTGTAGAATTGTTTGTAAAAGATAATGCACATTTAAGATATAGCACTATAGAAAACTGGTCAAAGAATATGCTTAACCTTAATACTAAAAAAGCAATAGTAGGTAATAAGGCAAGTGTGGATTGGGTAAGCGGTAGTTTTGGTAGCAAAATATCAATGTTGTATCCAATGAGTATATTAAAGGGAGACAATTCAAGTACCGAATATACAGGTATCTCTTTTGCAGGTTATGGACAAAACTTGGATACAGGTTTTAAAGTAGTACACTTGGGTAAAAACACAACGAGCAATGTGTTAGCAAAAAGCCTATCTAAAAATGGTGGTGTATCGACATATAGAAGTATAGTTGATATAAGACCATCAGCATATAATGCTAGATGTTCGGTCACTTGTGATGGACTTATGCTTGATGATAAATCAAGAAGTGATACCATACCTGTTAACTCTGTAGGTACTCAAGATGTAGTATTTTCTCACGAAGCAAAAGTAGGTAAGATAAGCGAAGAAGCAATATATTATCTTATGACTAGGGGCTTAAGTGAAAAGGACGCAAAGGGTCTTATAGTACGTGGATTTGCTAGTCCTATATCAAAAGCATTACCTATGGAATATGCTGTAGAAATGAATAGACTTATAGATTTAGAATTAGAGGAGGTACATAAAAATGCTTAAGATTAATCAGTCCCCAGTACTTACTTCTAATAATTATGGTGTTAATTATTTTGATATAGATAAAGATGTTGTTGATGTAAAAGTGGGACTTTTTGACAATTTCACTATACATAACGACAAAAATATTAAAGTATCTCAATTAATTAATATACCTGATAATAATATAGGGAATGTGATTGATAACCAGTCAAAAACACATTACAACTTTAATAAAGTGATAGATATTATACAATCTAATACTGTACCATTAGTACTTGAATTTAATGTAGATGTATTAGTTGACAACTATATTATTAATGTAGAAAAAGATGTACATACAGATATTATTATTAAATATGTATCGACAAGTAAATCTTATCATAATACTAATGTTGTGCTTAATGTGAAAAGTTATGGATATGTTAATTTAAATATTCTTGAAAGTGTAGTACTTGATTCTACTTCTTTGTTATCTATAAAAACCAATATTGAAGATAATGGAGAAGTAATTGCTAATATATTTGATTTTGGTTGTGATAACGATGTTCATAATATTGTAGTTAATTGTTTGGGTTATAAAAGTGCAGTAAATATTAATTCGGTTTATTTTGGTAGTAATCATAATAGACTAGGTATCAACTATTTAATTAATTGTTTTGGTAGAGAGTGTGATGCCAATATTAATGTTGTTGGTGTACTCAATGATAATGCCTTTAAAAATTTTGTAGGGACTATTGATTTTAAAAATGGTTGCATAAAAAGTAAAGGCAACGAAAATGAGCATTGTATATTACTATCTAATAATGCGGTGGAAAAATCTACACCTATAATTTTATGTACCGAAGAAGATGTTTTTGGCTCGCATAGTAGTAGTGTTGGTAGAGTTGAACCACAACAATTATTTTACATTATGAGTAGGGGCATTGAATATAAAGATGCTGTTAAGTTGTTGGTCAAAGCCGAACTTAACAAACTTACTTCATGCGTAAAAGATGATGATTTGAAAAATACCATTGATGTTTTAATTGATGAAAGATTATAAAAGGATAAATATGAAAAGTAGTGTAGACATAAGAAAAGATTTTCCTATTTTTAATAAAGAAGATATTGCATATCTAGATAGTGGAGCAACTTCTCAAAAACCTAAATGTGTTATTGATGCGGTCGATGATTATTACAATACCAATAATGCTAATGCTCATCGTGGTGCATATAATTTAAGTGTTAAGTCTACCCAAATATATGAAGAATCTAGAAATAAGGTTGCACAATTTATTGGCGCACGATATCCAGAAGAAATTATATTTACCAAGAATGCGACTGAAAGTCTTAATTTAATAGCCTATTCTTATGGATTAGAAAAACTAAATTCTGGAGATGAGATAGTTCTATCTATTATGGAACATCATAGTATGATAGTGCCTTGGCAGATGGTTGCAAGACGTAAAAATGCAGTTTTGAAATATATGTATTTAAATGATGACTACAAGATTGATGAAAAAGAAATTGAATCAAAAATAACCAACAAAACAAAGGTTGTAGGTATATTAAGTGTTTCTAATGTTTTGGGTACAATTAATGACTATAAAAAAATAATTGATAAAGCACATAGTGTAGGTGCTGTAGTAATAGTAGATATTTCTCAAAGTATTGCCCATATGCCATTTAATGTAAAAGAAACTGATGCTGACTTTGTTGTGTTTTCTGGGCATAAGATGTATGCACCTTTTGGAGTAGGTGTATTGTATGGTAAAAAAGAATTATTAGAAAAAATGCCACCATTTTTGTGTGGTGGAGATATGATAGAATATGTTTATGAAGATTATACAACTTTTGCACCAATACCTAATAAGTTTGAAGCAGGAACACAAGATGTAGGAGCAGTATACGGGTTAAAGACGGCTATAGAGTATATAGAAAGCATAGGGTATAACAATATACATAGTATTGAAAAAGATGTAGTAGAATATGCTTATGATAGATTAAATAGTCTACCATATATTACATTATATTGTACTAAAGATAGGACTTGCCATAGTGGGGTTATATCTTTTAACATAAAAGGTGTACACCCACACGATGTCGCTAGTATACTTGATATTAATAAAGTTTGTGTTAGGTCAGGCAATCACTGTGCCCAGCCTTTATTAAGGTATATTGGTGTTGATAGCACTTGTAGAGCAAGTTTTGCTATGTATAATACTCATAAAGATGTAGATATGCTTATTAATGCTTTAGAAAAAGTTTATAATGCTTTTAAAAAATATATAAAAGACAATTAAAAGATACAAAGGGAAATATAATAATGAGTGAAATAGATGATATTTATACTAGTATCATAATGGAACATAGTGCCAATAGTACTAATAGACATAAACTTGAATGCGAGAATTGTTCTTTGCATGGTCATAATCCTAATTGCGGAGATGATATAACTTTACATATTGATTTTGACGATGACAAAATTAAAGATATGTCATTTACTGGTAGTGGGTGTGCTATATCACAAAGTTCTACATCAATTATGATAGATGTGTTGCGTGGTAAAACAGTTGACGAAACAAAAAAAATAGTTAAAATCTTTATTGATATGATTGATAGGAAAGAAATATCTAGTGAAGATAGACAATTACTTAAAGACAGCATAGCATTTTCTAATATTGCTAATATGCCTGCTAGAGTAAAGTGTGCTTTACTATCTTGGAAGACACTTCAACAGAAGTTGAATGAAATGTAATTAAAAGGAGTAATATGTTACAATTATCTATGGGTGTTTTGATACCATTTTTAGGCACAACATTGGGTGCTGCTATGGTATTTTTAATGAGAAATAAACTTAATGAAACAGTGCAAAAAATTTTGTCAGGATTTGCTGCTGGTGTTATGGTGGCGGCTTCTATTTGGTCACTTATTATACCTGCAATTGATCAATCTAGTGATATGGGGAAATTCTCTTTTGTACCTGCATTAGTCGGTATATTATTGGGAGTAGGTTTCTTATTACTTCTAGATTGTCTTATACCGCATATGCACTTAAATAGTGATGAGCCAGAAGGCTTGACTTCACATTGGAAAAAGACAACAATGCTTGTGTTGGCTGTTACACTACACAATATACCAGAAGGTATGGCAGTTGGTGTTGTGTTGGCTGGTGCATACTTTGGCAATGCTACAATTTCTATGACCGGTGCATTAACTTTGGCTATTGGCATAGCAATACAAAATTTCCCAGAAGGGGCTATAATATCAATGCCATTAAAAAGTAAAGGGTTCTCCAAACCAAAATCATTTTTGTATGGTACATTGTCTGGTATAGTTGAACCTATATTTGCAATTATCACTATACTACTTACTCGATTTATATCTCCAGTATTGCCATACTTGTTATCATTTGCGGCAGGTGCTATGTTGTATGTAGTGGTTGAAGAACTTATACCTGAATCACAGGCGGGTAAGCATACCAATTGGTCAACTTTAAGTTTTATTTTTGGTTTTGTACTTATGATGGTTCTTGATGTGGCTCTAGGATAAAAAGATATTTAATAAATAAAATTTTCGATAAAAAATGCCTTTATTTTGGCATTTTTTTTGTTTGTGTATTATAAACCCAGTTGCAAAATTTGTTTTTTTATGATATATTATTAATAGTGTTAAGCATAGATTGGTGTTTGTGTAGTGGACTGTTTATTTTAGATTTCCAAAATATAAGGGTGTTGCACAGCGAAGATATCAACCGTCACTAGTGTTGAAAAAAGAGTTGTTATTTATAATTTGGAAGACACAACAGCGCAGGGTCTTAACACTACAACTTGGTATATTCCCACCAAGATACTACCAGCAAATTCTTATTTGTTTTGTGAGATACAAACTTCATAAACTAAAGGCAATAGTCAACAGGTTTGTTATCGGGTCTATGGTAATAAGGTTATGGTTTGCTCGGTATAATTCAAAGAGGTTTACAATTTTTATGCTAAGTGTCAATTTTATAATATCACAACTTTTGGGATTGACTTCGGCACTTATACTATGTTCTTCATATATCGTTAAAAATAAAAAATCCTTTCTGTTACTTGGTATATTTGGAGATATAGTTTATGGATTATCATTCGTATTTGTAAATTCTTTGGGAACAGGAATAATTACTTTGCTATCTTGTTTGCAATCTACAGCGTTTTACTTTTTTGAAAAGAAAAACAAAGTTATGCCAAAATGGATAGCGGGTATCTTTGCAGTATCCTTTGTATGGATTGGTGCAAAAACAGCATCAACTTATTGGGACATTATTCCAATAGTTATTTATGTATGGTATACATTTGCACTATATATAAAAGATATTGAAAAGATTAGGATAATGTATTTTATCCCTAATGTTATACTTGTCGCTTATGACATTGTGGTTACAGCATACGCCAGTGCTTTGGAAGACGGCTTTGAAGCAACTTTTTTAGCTGTCCTAATAGTAACAGATTATGCTAAATCTTCAAAATTGAAAATCAATTTAAGAAAAAGTGCAACACTAAAATCCAATTCAAAATCAACTTTGTTCTGGGGAGTTAAAGATAACTTACAGTCCACAAAGTCTGCTTTTGAAACTAGTGATAATCACAATGGTAAGTATGGTATGCACCTAGTACCAAGATTTTTAAAAATCGAATACCCAATACCTCCATCATAGCATTGCTGTGTGGAGAAAAAAAGAGAACCGCCAGTTCTCTTTTTTTTGTTAAAAATAATGTGGTATGATATAAATATTGCTATTTTAAATATTCATTCATAAATTCAGTTATTTGGTTTTTTGTATGATAACCAGTAACCTTTTTTTCTACTTTGCCATTATTAAGTATTATCATAGTAGGCACTACCATAATACCATATTCTTTGGCTAGTTGTTCATTTTCATCTATATCTATTTTTACAATGTCATATTTTTCATCACTTAATTCTTCTAGTTCACGTCCTAGCATATGACATGGTGCACACCATGATGCATAAAAGTCCAATAAGACCAACTTGTTTTGTGTTAGTTCTTTTAAATTATTTTCTAAATATTTTAACATACGCACTCCTTTTTATTTATCAATGTTAGTATGTATATCTTTGATATATTATATCATAAATGTAATTAGAATTTTTGTCAATTATTGCAGATTATTTGATATGCAATAAAATATATTCTATGTTATACTTTTGTATAAGGAGAATGTATGAAGAAGATAATTAGTAATATTGCTATATTTATGATAGCACTATTAAGTATATTCTTATTAGATGGTTGTGGTTGTACCAATAGTGATATGTACGATATCATTGGTTTAGAAGCCGAGTGTATTAATCCAGATTTATCTATGACCAACAAAACTATAACGATTAAATATAATAAAGATAAAGTTAATCCTATTACTGATGCGGATTTTAAAGTATACGCTATTAGAAAAAACGGTTCAAAAGCGATAATGAAAGCCCAGACAGAAACTAATGCGGGCTATACTTTTATCAGTGGTTTTGGTACTACTGCACCAGTTGTGGGTGAATATGATTTAAGATTTGTTTATGGCACATTAAATCATTATGTTATTAAAGTTATAGTTGAAAAGGGCGATTATGATATCAGCAATATTGCTTGGGATTATAACATACCATACACTTATGATGGTGGTGAAAAGATAATTACACTTCTTAATGTGCCTAGCAATATAACTGTTGTTTATGAAAATAATAGATTTGCTAATGCCGGTATATATGTTGCCAATGCCCAACTTACATTCCCACAAAATTCTAATTATAATTCTATTCAAGATATAAGTGTGACATGGGAAATTAAAAAAGCCCAGATTGATTGTAGCCAGATTGTATGGGATTATACTACTTCGTATAATTATGATGGCAGTGTAAAAACTGTACAATTAATTAATTTGCCTGATAATGTGACTGTTAAATACATTAACAATAGTGCCAGTGAAAAAGGTAACTATGTAGCGAAAGCACAATTAATTTTTGATGAAACCAATTATGAACTATGTAATTTTAACTGTTCACAACTTAATTGGGTAATACAATAAAGTTTGTTAAGGAATCAATATGCAAGATATTAAAATTATAGAACTTAAACGTACAATACTTGAAGATAATGATGCTGATGCCAATCTTTTAAGACAACAATTAAAAGAAAAAGGTGTATTTTTAATCAATCTAATGTCTTCGCCGGGGAGTGGTAAAACTACTACTTTGTTACAATTGGCTAATGCCATTAAAGGTCATGCTAATTTTGCTGTAATGGAAGCAGATATAGACAGTGATGTTGATGCAAAAACTTTAGTTAAATCGGGTATTCCTAGCATTCAATTACATACTGGCGGAATGTGTCACTTGGACGCAGATATGACTAGACAAGGTATATCCCAATTTAATGGTATAAAAGATAGTATTGTTGTGTTAGAGAATATAGGTAATCTAGTATGTCCAGCCGAATTTGATACGGGTGCTCATAAAAATATAGCCATACTTTCTATTACTGAAGGCGATGATAAACCTGCAAAATATCCACTTATGTTTAAGACTGCCGAATTAATTTTGCTTAATAAAATAGACACACTGGAATATTTTGATTTTGATATAGAAAAATGTAAGTCTGATATTTTAAAACTTAATCCCAATGCAGTTGTTTTGCCTATAAGCGCAAAAACAGGCGAAGGAATACCTGAACTTGCTAAATGGGTACTTGATAATTATAAACAATGGAAAGAATCATTATGAGTAAAGTTAGAACAATTAAGATACATGAGAATATTTTTGCAGATAACCTTAATGAAGCACAAAAGATAAGAAATAACCTTAATAAAAGCGGGACATTGTTAATCAACGTTATGTCTTCGCCGGGTAGCGGTAAAACTACTACTATATCACAAGTTATTAATCAATTAAAAAGTCAATATAAAATAGCAGTACTTGATGTTGATATTGAAAGCGATTTAGATGCACAGACAATAGCAGATAATACTGGTGTTGATAGTATTCAGATTAATAATGGTGGTCTTTGCCATATAGATGCAGATATGACTTCTAGGGCATTGGAAAGCGTAGATACAAGTGCATATGATATTATCTTTTTAGAGAATATAGGTAATCTAGTATGCCCAGCCGAGTTTGATACAGGTGCACATATTAATATTATGCTTTTGTCAGTGCCGGAAGGTGATGATAAACCACTAAAGTACCCATTAATGTTTTCAAAAGTGGATTTAGTAATAATTAGTAAAATAGATACATTAAAAGTATTTGATTTTGATATGAAAAAATGTGAAAATAATATTAGAGATATTAATCCAGATGTCGAAATTATGTCTGTGAGTGCAAAAACAGGCGATGGTATTAAGGACCTAGCCCAATGGATAATAAATCAAAAGAGTAAAGGGAGATAATTATGCCAGAAATGAGTAAAGAAGTCACCCCAAAATATATGGGTGAAAAAAATCCAAGAAAAAAGATTTTAAAATTAGCAAGAAAAATAACTGATTGTATAGATCATAAATTAAAAGGTGTGACATCTAATGACCCAGAATACTGGGGACTTGCTTGTGTTGTTACTGACGAAATGGCAGATATTGCTTTAAAGATGAAAGTAAGACACCCATATACTTTTGAAGATTTACAAAAGATGAATAAAAAATTGTCAAAAGAAAAGTTGGAAAATCTACTAAATGAAATGAGTAATATAGGTATTCTTGAATATGATTATGGTAATCACTATACAGATAATGGACCTATTAAAGATGCTCCACATATAAGAAGATATATTTTGCCTATGTTTGTTCCGGGCTCGGCTGAATTTACTAATATGGTAAAGAAACAACTTGACGACCACCCCGAACTTGCTATGTTCTTTGAGCGTATGACTTTCTTACCATTAGAAAAGGTTACTCCTATGGTGCCACCAGGTGGCGCAGGAATAGGTATGCATGTTATACCAGTAGAAAAAGCCATTGAAGCAGAGTCTACAACTATGGACATTGAACATTTATCATATTGGTTAAAGAAATATGAAGGGCATCTTGGTGTAGGTATATGTTCTTGTAGATATGGCAGAGCCAAACTTAATGAAGGTTGTGGCGATGATTGTGAGAACTGGTGTATAGGTATTGGCGATATGGCTGATTATTGTAGAGAAACAGGTAAGGGCCATGATATAACTTATGATGAAGCCATGGAAATATTAAGAAATGCAGAGAAAAATGGATTTGTACATCAGATAACTAATATTGATGGCGAAAACAAAATATTTGCAATATGCAACTGTAATGTTAATATATGTAATGCTCTACGTACTTCACAATTGTTTAATACTCCCAATATGTCTAGAAGTGCTTATACTGCAAAAGTTGATAGAGAAAAATGTGTTGCATGCGGTAAATGTGTAGAGTTCTGTCCAGCAGGTGCAGTTAAACTTGGACAAAAGTTATGTACTGTTAATGGCGAAGTAGAATATCCTAAACATGAACTTCCTGACAATTTAAGTTGGGGACCAGATAAGTGGGATGAAAATTATCGAGATAATAACCGTATTAACTGTTACGAAACAGGTACTGCCCCTTGTAAAGTAGGTTGTCCAGCACATATAGCAGTTCAGGGATATTTAAAACTTGCAAGTCAAGGTAAATATAGAGAAGCACTTGAACTTATTAAGAAAGACAATCCATTCCCAGCAGTATGTGGCAGAATATGTAATCGAAGATGTGAAGATGCTTGTACACGTGGAAGTATAGATAAAGCGGTTGCTATAGATGCAGTTAAAAAGTTTATAGCCGAGCAAGATTTACATGCCGAAACAAGATTTGTACCAGAAGTAGTTATACCATCTAATGTTAAAAAACATTGGGACGAAAAGATTGCTATCATCGGTGCAGGACCAGCGGGCTTATCATGTGCATATTATTTAGCAACTAGGGGTTATCTACCAACTATATTTGATAAAAACGACAAAGCAGGCGGAATGCTAACATATGGTATTCCTACATACAAACTTGAAAAAGATGTTATTGATGCCGAAATAGATATTTTAAGAGAACTAGGTGTTGAAATTAAATGTGGTGTTGAAGTTGGGAAAGATATTACTTTAAATGATTTAAGGAAACAAGGATATAAAGCATTTTATATAGCCATAGGTTGTCAAGGTGGTAGACTTCCTAATATCGCCAATGAAACCGCTAAAGGTACAGATACTGCGGTACATTTCTTACATAGTGTTGCTGAAAATCAAAAACAAAAACTAGATGGAGATGTTGTTGTTATTGGTGGCGGTAATGTTGCTGTAGATTGCGCAAGAAGTGCTGTTAGATTGAATGCAAAAAATGTTAAAATGTTTAGTCTAGAATCAAGAGAAGAAATGCCAGCAACTAAACTAGAGATATTAGAAACCTTGGAAGAAGGAATCGAAATCAATAATGGCTGGGGTCCAAAAGAAGTTTTAGTAGATAAAAATAATAATGTTACTGGAGTAGTATTTAAGAAGTGTTTAAGTACTATTGACCCTGAAACACATAAATTTAATCCTAAATATGATGAAAATGATACAATTACAGTTAAAGCAAAACATGTAATATTTGCTATAGGTCAAACTATTGATTGGGGGCATCTATTAGATGGCGAAGACGTAGAGTTCTGGCATGGCAATTATCCAAAAGCAGATAGTTTAACATATCAAACATCAGTAAAAGACATATTTGTGGGTGGAGATGTTTATACTGAGCCTAAATTTGCTATAGATGCAATTGAAGCGGGCAAAAATGCAGCCGAATCTTTACATAGATACGTACAACCGGGGACAAGTTTAACTATCGGTAGAAATCGTAGAGATTTTATCATGCTTGATAAAGATATATTAAAAATAGAAGATTATGACACTGCTGGAAGACAAGAAGCAGGATTAGATCCAAAAATTAATTATAAAAAATCTTTTAGAGATGCACACCTTACTCTTACTGAAGACCAAGTTAAAATAGAAACAGCAAGATGTTTAGGCTGTGGTGCGAGTGTTGTAGATGAAAATAAATGTATAGGTTGTGGTATTTGTACTACTAAATGTCAATTTGATGCAATACATTTACATCGTGACCACCCAGAATGCTCTAAAATGATAAGAAGTGAAGATAAATTTAAAGCCATTTTGCCTTATGCTTTAAAACGTGCAGTAAAAATTAAGTTTGGTAAAAAGACCGAAAAAGAAAAATCATCACAGAAAAAACATAAGGAATACGTAAGACAAGTTAAACAAGAGAAAAAACTAGCAAAGAAGAAAGGAAAATAAAATGCACGAATTAGGAGTTGTGTTCTATATAGTACAAGAAGTAGAGAAAATAGCCAATGCCAACAATGTTGAAAGAGTTAAAAAAGTAACATTGGATATTGGCGAAGTGTCTACTATTGTTAATCCTTATCTTGAAGATTGTTGGAACTGGGCTATTAAAAAATCTGATATACTTAAAGATTGTAAATTAAAGATTAATACTATAAAGGCAGTTACTTATTGTGAAGATTGTGAACATAAATATTCGACAGTAAAATATGGTAAAACTTGTCCAAAGTGTAAAAGCACTCATACATATCTAATACAGGGTAACGAAACTAATATAAAAGAAATTGAAGTATTAGATTAATATATTTTATTAGAATTAATTGTTAGATAAAAAGGTAGTTGTTAATTAACTACCTTTTTTGTTATCTAAATACTGATTTAAGTTATATGATAATATACTCGTATTTTTACTTATGTGTATTGAATTTGTAACATATTTTGATTGCTATTTTATCTTAATTTAGTATTATAAAGTGCATATTAGGAGATAATAATTAATGTGTCATTACATCAACGATTAACCAACGAAAATAAGTTAAAAAAATAAAAATTTTTTAAAAAAAATATAAAAAATTAGCACTCTCCACTTGACAGTGCTAATTTTTGGTACTATAATAGGCACGATAATAGGAGGTAGACTATGAATTTTGATAAATTTACACAAAAAAGTATAGAATGTTTGCAAAATGCTAGAAATATTGCCATAGATAATGGTAATCAAGAAATAACATCATTGCATATATTATCTGCGTTAGTTAATAATCAAGATAGTTTGATTTATCAAATTTTGACTGACGTTAATGTTGACTTAAATCAACTTAACCATGATATTGAATCTGCAATTAATAATTTACCAAAAGTTAATCCTGTTAATGATGCGTATTTTTCTAGCGATGCTAGTGCTGTAGTTAATTTGTCACAAGGCATTGCTCAACAGATGAGCGATGAATATGTTTCGGTAGAACATATATTCCTTGCACTTATTGAAAAGGCAGATAGCAAGACACTTAATATACTAAAAAACAATAAGATAACTAAAGATTTATTTATAAAACAACTTGTAAAAGTAAGGGGGAACACTAGAGTGACTACGGATAATCCAGAAGGAACATATAATGCTCTTAAGAAGTATGGTACAGACCTAGTAGCACTTGCAAGAGAACATAAACTAGACCCTGTTATTGGTAGAGATAGTGAAATAAGAGATACAATAATGATACTATCTAGAAAAACCAAAAATAACCCAGTACTTATAGGTGAAGCCGGTGTAGGTAAAACCGCTATAGTAGAAGGGCTATCCCAACGTATTGTAGCAGGCGATGTGCCAAGCAACTTAAAAGACCATACTGTATTTTCACTAGATATGGGTGCACTAGTATCTGGTGCTAAATATCGTGGTGAATTTGAAGAAAGATTAAAAGCGGTACTTAATGAAGTTAAAAAGAGCGATGGTAAAATAATATTATTTATCGATGAACTTCATACCATAGTTGGTGCAGGTAAAACTGAAGGTGCTATGGACGCAGGTAACTTGCTAAAACCTATGCTTGCTAGGGGTGAGTTGCATTGTATAGGTGCTACTACTCTTAATGAGTACCATAAATATATTGAAAAAGATCCAGCACTAGAAAGAAGATTCCAGACAGTGTTAGTTAACGAGCCTAGTGTAGCAGACACTATTGCTATTCTTCGTGGATTGAAAGAAAGATATGAAGTATATCATGGTGTTAAGATAAGTGATAACGCACTTATTAGTGCTGCAGTATTGTCCAATAGGTATATTACTGATAGATTTTTGCCAGATAAAGCCATTGACCTAGTTGATGAAGCATGTGCAATTATTAAGACCGAAATTGATTCTATGCCTACAGAAATGGACGAGATTAGACACAAAATGATTCAATTGCAGATAGAAGAAACTGCATTAAAGAAAGAAACTGACCAGTTGTCACAAGCACATTTAAGTGATATACAAAAAGAACTTGCTAATCTACAAGATAAATTTAATGTGATGAGTGAAAAACTAAAGAAAGAAAAAGAGAATATCGAAAAGGTACATTCTTTAAAGGAACAAATTGCTAATGTTAATGCTCAAATAGAAAAAGCACAACGTGAATATGACCTTAATAAAGCCGCCGAATTGAAGTATTCTAAATTAATCACATTACAAAATCAATTGACTGAAGCAGAAAAATTGGTTGATAATGAGAAAAATGGTTTACTACAAAATAAAGTAACTGAAGAAGGTATAAGACAAGTTGTGTCTAAATGGACTGGTATTCCTGTAACCAATTTACAAGAAAGCGAAAAAGAGAAAATATTAAGATTACCTGATATTTTACACGCAAGAGTAGTTGGACAAGATGAAGCAGTTCAAAAAGTCGCTAATGCTATTATGCGTTCTAGAGCAGGTGTACAAGATCCTAATAGACCTTTGGGTAGTTTTATGTTCCTAGGACCTACTGGTGTAGGTAAAACCGAATTATCAAAGACATTATCTCAAGCATTGTTTGATGATGAGAAGAATTTGATTCGTATAGATATGAGTGAATATATGGAAAAGTTTGCCGTATCTAGATTAATCGGTGCACCTCCAGGATATGTAGGTTATGAAGAAGGTGGACAATTAACTGAAGCCGTTAGACGTAAACCATATTCTGTAGTATTGTTTGACGAAATTGAAAAAGCACATCCAGATGTATTTAACATTTTGTTACAGATACTAGACGATGGACGTATTACTGATTCTATGGGTAAGACTGTAGATTTTAAGAATACAATTATTATTTTGACTAGTAACTTGGGTGCAGACGTAATTATGAGAAGTATTGAAACCAATCATACTATTACAGATGAAGCCAATGCAGAAATTAAAGAAATATTAAAACATCACTTTAGACCTGAATTTTTAAATCGTCTTGATGATATTATTTGTTTTGAACCTTTACAAAAAGACCAAATTTCAAAAATAGTAGATTTGTTATTGCAGAAATTAAGTTCAAGATTGCAGGAAAAACAATTGTCGATTGAAGTTACAGATGCTGCTAAAGATTATATAGTTAAAAATGGTTATGATGAAGCATATGGCGCTAGACCATTGAAACGTTATATTCAAGACAATGTTGAAACTGCTGTTGCTAAACTTATACTTGGTAGTGACCTAGAAGTTGGACATAAGATTATTGTTGATGTTAAAGACGATAACTTGGTTGTAAGTTAAAAAATTAAAAAGAATTCAAGCATAGTTGTTAAAAACAACTCTTGGATTCTTTTTTTTTGCTTTTAATTATTACTAATAATTAAAGGGATTAATTGCTATTATTACACAATTATTTTTGACTAAAAATTGTATCAAATTTTAGAAAAAATTACATAATATGTATTGACAAGTGTTATTTTGATGCATATAATGTGGGTGTAATCAAAAAGGAGATTATTATGTTATATTCATTTATTTGGTGGCGTAAATAGTTTAGGTATTCGCAAATCGATTATGTTTTGTGAATGCTTTTTGCTGTTTATTTCACAAAACATATAAATGGATATTTTATCATATAGTTTGGTTGTTTATTATAACAACTTGATAAAAGTGAAGCAAAATAATATTGTAAATTGCTTCTTCAATATCACATATAGCCCGTTGGTATGTTTTGTAAAAAACTATCAACGGGTATTTTTTATTTTGAAGGAGAATTATTATGAAAAAAGTTATGCTTACAGGAGTTAGACCTAGCGGAAATCTAACATTGGGAAATTATTTAGGAGCAATTAAAAATTTTATAGATAGACAAGACGAATATAAAAGTTATATATTTATCGCTGACTTGCATGCAATCACAAGTCCAAAAGACCCAAAAAAATTAAAGGAATCTGTTTATAACTGTATTGCAATGTATCTAGCATGTGGAGTTGATCCAGAAAAAACTATTGTATTTAAACAAAGTGATGTGTTGGAACACGGAACTTTAGGATTTATTATGACATTCCAGACAAAAATGGGCGAATTAAGTCGTATGACTCAATTTAAGTATAAATCCCAAGGTATGGGAAAGGAAGGTGTAGATACAGGTTTATTTGTTTATCCTACATTAATGGTTGCCGATATATTATTGTACAATACTACTATTGTGCCAGTAGGTAAAGACCAACAACAACATGTCGAACTTACTAGAGATCTAGCAGAAAGATTTAATAAGAGATATGGCGAAGTTTTTACAATGCCAGATGTTTATATTGCACCAATTGGTAACAAAATTCTTAACTTACAAAATCCATTAGAAAAAATGAATAAATCGGATAGTGGAGATAATAAAGGAACTATATTCTTAATGGACGATATTAATGTTGCTAGAAAGAAAATTATGTCGGCTCAAACAGATAGTTTAGGGCAAGTTAAGTATGATGAAATTAATCAACCGGGAATATCTAACTTAATCAGTATATTAGCAAAAATAACAGATGAACCTATTGAATCTATAGAAAAAAGATATGTAGGACATGGATACGGCGAATTTAAGAAAGAAGTCGCTGATAAAGTATGTGAATTGTTAACTACTATACAATCAAGATTTGCTCACTACAATAATCCAGAAATTCTAGATAAAATTGCTAGTGATGGAGCAAAAAGAGCAAGAAAAGTGGCAAAAGAAACCTTGGCAAAGGCTACTAAATCACTAGGACTTAACTAGTTAAAAAAATGTATTGTCAATATTTAGTTGTTAATCTAAAGGGGAGTAACACTCCTTTAGATATGGGCGAATAGTTTAGTGGTAAAACTCTGATCTCCAAAATCATAGATGTGGGTTCGATTCCTACTTCGCCTGCCAATTATTAATTAAAAATTAAATATTGATGTATTACTTAAGTTAGATAAATATACAATTTGCCACACTATAGATTGATTCTATACTTGAAAGTATAGGGGTAGACAATAAAAAATAAGACAAGTATTATTAACTTGCCTTATTAATATTATTTATCTAGATTTACCGCCTTTATTAGAATCTGGATCTTTCATATCTGTAATTAACATTTTATTTAATCCATAAGTTGCACGATTGTTTTTTGATTGAAAATCACGCATATTAACCATGGACTTAAATTTTTCACATCTAGTAGTATATATGCAGTTGGCCAATTGTTTATAGTGTTCACCCAATTCAAGTCCTGACTCTTTTTCTAGTTGTGTAAGTTCATCTACAATGTCAAGATTAAGCATATTAATAACTAGTTTTTTAAGTTCAGGGGAGTGGGTACATACTTTAGCCATGTCAAATATTGTATATATTTCTTTATGATTTTTAACAAATGGAGGATCGTCTGTATGATCACTTAATGTATAACATGATCTATCTCCCATATCTTCTTTTGGGCGAGTTCCATTATCCATTTCTTCACACATACGCATAACGGAAAAATATGGAATTCTTAATCCTAGACAATGTCCATTATCAAAGTATGGAGCAACTCTCATACCACCTTCTTTATCAAATATAAAATCAATATTTTCGGTATGTCTGTCGCCTTGTCCTAGGAAGTAGTCCACTATTGCTAGTTTTCTTAAATCAAGACATACTTGTCTCATATCTATGTTTTTATCAAATGTTTTAGCAAAAAATTGCGCTTCTTTAATATGCGTCTCTGCGGTATTTTCAAATAAGTCATGTATGCCATTTTTCATACATATTGAACTTAATTGATTAACATGTATTGAGTCGACATCATCTGGTCTAAAGAATGATTTAACTAGTACACCTTCTACTAGTTGACCATTCATAACGCCTACAGCAAGGTTAGCATCAACACAATTAAATCCCAATTTTTTACTTAGTCTAGAATATAATGCTTCTCCAAAATTGGTCTTTGTAACAGGCTCTGGACCCATATAATTGGCTTTGAATAAATATCTTTCGCCATATATTTCTAACCAATATTTTGGGCTTGCGCCTGTGCATTCTTCATCAAGTTTTAGATGTTTAATTTTTCTTAAATCTATCATAATTAACCTTCCGAAACCAAATGATATTTAAAGTCGTTTTGACTTAAATGTCCATATTTGTATAATAGAGTAAAATCATCATCGCCATCTTCATAACCCATACGTGTTAATATATCACGTCTGTTAATAATGTTTCTTCTAAATTCATCGAAGACAGGGAATAGTGTTGTGGATTTTCTGTTTTTCGAATTTTCAAGTTGGTATAAAAGAAAAGAAGGGTATTTCTTTACTTTTACTTCGCCCACAATATTTGAATTGTAAATATAATATTCGCCATCATAAGTTAGTTCACCCAATTTATTATCTTTAAAGTATAACGAAACTATTTTCATATTTACTCCTTATTTGTTTTAGTAATGATTTACCCATATTTATTAATATATAATAACATATTTATAAAAGTAAATACCATAAATATTTATATCATGCTATTATTACGAGTCTATAATTGATAATGTTATGTTTATATTTTTATGATGTAGATATAAAAAATTGCAGTTGTTTAATTACTGCAATTTTTCTTGTAATGGTTGTTTGTTTAATTTATAATTAGACTTTTTGACATAAAATATATACTTTTTGTTAAAAAATATTAGTTTATGTAGATGTTAATTTTTAGTATTGATTTCTATTTTTAATATGATTATGATGTTATAATTATCTATTAGTTATCATAATCATCTAGGAAATTATGCTTAATATTGCTCTTGTCTTTATAAGCAATTACAGTTGATAGGTTAACATTTTCTACACTCTTAAATATATTTTCTTCTATTTGGGGGTCTTTTAGACTTAACTCATGAATTAAGTTTTTAACCAATTTTCGTTTTGAACCAGTGTTACTATCTTTGTTTACTAGACAACTTTCACTTGAACAAGTATCAGTAAATTTACAAGCACATTGTATAAAGTATAAGTCATTATAATCTCGCCATCTTTTTATATCTGCTTCACGGATTAAATATAATGGGCGTATAAGTTCCATACCTTCAAAGTTGGTACTATGTAATTTAGGCATCATTGTTTGAACTTGCGCTCCGTATAGCATACCCATAAGTATAGTTTCTATGACATCATCATAATGATGCCCCAGTGCTATTTTGTTACAACCAAGTTCTTTTGCTTTGTTATATAAATGTCCACGTCTCATGCGAGCACATATATAACATGGGGATTTTTCTATATTGAATACATTTTCAAAAATATCTGTTTCAAATATTGTGATAGGTATATTAAGTATTTTTGCATTGTGTTCTATTATTTCTCTGTTGGCTGGACTATATCCGGGGTCCATAATTAAAAATACTAATTCAAATTCAAACTTATTATGGCGTTTAAGTTCCTGAAATAGTTTTGCCATAAGCATACTATCTTTGCCACCAGATATACATACGGCTATCTTGTCATGTGGTTTTATCATATCATATGTATTAATCGCTTTAGCGAATTTACTAAAAAGTTCTTTATGGAATTTTTTATGTATACTTTCTTCGGCTCTTTTTGCCACATTGTCGTTTAGGCTATCATCAATATGAGATCTTAACCATTCAATATATCCACCTTTTAAGTTGTATGCTTTTTTGCCAGCATCTCTTAATTCGTCTACAACATCATAACTTAATATACCGCTTTTGCAATATACGAATATGTCTTTATCTTCCTTAAATTTTGATATACGTTCTACCACTTCTTCTTTGGGTATATTTAATGCTCCGGGTATATGCCCGTATTCAAAAGCCGATGCATCTCTTATATCTATTAATACATAATCATCACGATTAAAAGTTTTTAAAGTTTCAAAAGTAATTTCGTAATCCATGGTTATCCTTAAATTTTTAATTTATTAACATTTTGAATTATATCATAAAGCCTAGGTTGTTACAATTATTACTTTAACTATTATTCTTATTTTGTTTAATTGCAGATATGAAAATGTTAGATTAGTATAAAAATACTTTTGTGTGTTAGTGATTAATGTTATACTATTTATAGTAAAGTAATGGATTTATCATTATAAACTATGTGATGTTGTGTTGTTCGCTTTGCTTACAACCCAAGTTGCTATTCGCAACTACCATTGCTTCACAAT
>SAMEA104315432__coassemble_134_pt1 | contig 44515 bp, 29 predicted proteins | sample SAMEA104315432__metabat2_high_PE_031 | metagenome-assembled genome bin SAMEA104315432 (sample SAMEA104315432) | gut metagenome | biome: Monkey gut; feature: monkey-associated habitat; material: faeces | place: China | collected 2013
AAAACTAAAGTATATTTACTCTTGTTATTGATATTATTGACTATATTATCTTTTTCACTTACAGATTTATCATATCTCACAACAGTAACATTTTTATCAGATACACTATCTTTTACCCAATCAACTAATGATTTTTCTAATATATGGTGAGTACCACAATCAAAAATAATAACACTGGTATCGACTTTCTCTAACGTACTCATTTTTGACTTTGTTTTTATATCTAACACGGCTATTCTCCATACTTTCATTAAATATTTATTACAAATCCATTTAATTTGTTAACAACTTAAATTTACAGTATTAATTACTATTGGATTTTTTCGTCTTTCTTAAGTCTTCAAAAAAATTAGAAAGAAGTTGAGAACATTCTTCTTTATCTATTCCACCTTGATACTCTGTGATATGATTAAAATTATTATCAGTTAACATTGAACTTGCCCCGAATCTATAGTCATATGCACCAAAATATACCTGTTGAATACGAGCACTTAAAATAGCACCCACACACATAATACATGGTTCAAATGTTACATACATTACACAATCATTAAGTCTATAATCGCCCAATTTTCCACAGGCTTTTTCTATAGCCAATATTTCGGCATGGTATATCGCATTATGTTTATATTCTTTTTTATTATGTGCCTTGGCTATAATCTTGCCATCTTTCACAATAACCGCACCTACTGGCACATCTCCGTATTTAATTGCTTTCTTCGCTTCATTTATAGCGACTTTCATAAATTGATTCATAAACACTACTTGTGATAAGTTATGTTGTTAATAATTGTGTAAGCCCTATATATTTGCTCCACCAACATAACTCTAAATAATTGATGTGGATAGGTAAATTCGCCGAAGCCCAGTATCATATCAGCCTTGGACTTTAACAAATCACTTACACCATAACTTCCACCCACAACAAAAGTTATAGAACTAAAAGATTGTTCCAGTTTTTTTAATTTATCAGCAAATTGTGGACTAGTAAATTCCTTTCCACCTACTCCACACAAAATAACATAACCTTCTAAAAGGCTAATTTCTCTATTACTTTCTTGCTCAACAACATTGTTTATATCTGCCAAAGAGTAATTTTTAGGCAATTTTTCTTCTTTAACTTCAATTATTTTTAAATTAACAAATTTTGATAAACGTTTTTCATATTCTTTAACGGCTTCTTTAAAGAAATCGTCTTTTATATTTCCCACACAAACTATTTTTACATTCATTATAACAATCCCCATATAAATGTAAATATCGTCACTAATCCACCTAGAACACAAGCCGAAACCAAAAATAAATTATCTTCTAATGTTGGTTTATATATGTTCTTATCTTTAGGTAATACTATATCTAATGGACTTTTCATCTGTTCATAGTTAAGGTTAAGTGTGGTGTTGTTTTCCAACATTTCTTGTATAACTTTACTTTTTTCTATAACAATTGGGTCATTTGTTTTTACACGATCATCGCCTGTGTATATAGTGCTAATTGCCTTTTGCACTTTGCCTAAAGTTTGAATCTTAAATATACGAGCGATAAACAACATTAATAATACTACAACTAATGCAAGAAAACTAAAGCAAGAAATAAATGTTAAAATAGGGCTATTGCTTTGTAAAAATTTGTTAAGATAATTATAGAAATTTTTACCAAACCAGCCAAAACCTTCAGCATAACCTAAATATACCGATATAAAGTTATTGGTAAAATGAATAATCATAGCAGGATATATACTTTTAGAAACAATAGCAACTAGTGCAAGTAATAAACCAACAACAAAAGCATAAAAGAACTGATTAATATTAAAATGCAAAAGTCCAAACATTAATGAAGTTATTAATATGGCTTTTTTTATCCCTATTTCTTTTGTTCCATTAAGTAATAGTCCCCTATGCAAAAATTCTTCACAAAAGGCAGGTAAAATAGCAACTGTTAATACTTCTAACATAAATCTTGCCCAATCAGGTAAGAGCGGAGAGTATGTCGTTCCACCCGAAGTAACTGGCTGATTATAGCCTAAAAAACTCATAAGTCCGCTAAATAATGTTGAAACTGCAATATTAATAAAGAATGCCAATATACCAATCCCAAAAGATAATAGTATAACTCTTAATCCAATTTTTTGATTAAGTTGGGCTGTTCTAAATGTACCTACAAACCCTTCTTTATCATGGACTATTAATGTATACAATACCATAGGTAATACCAACATAAGTCCTATCTGAACTATGCAAGTATAAACTATGTCTGCTATATCTTTATGCAGAAAGTTAAACAAGCCAAAAGCACTGGCTGTACGAACACAACAGAATATAGCCATACAAATAAAATATATTAAGTAAACCTTAAATACTTTAGATTTTTTCATTATTTCCCTTTAAAAATTAATTATAAAACACATTAAAACAAATTAAAGAATTGCATAACTGTATTGGTAATCCACAAGAATACAGATAATCCAATAGATGACCAAAAATATATTTTCTCTTCTTTTGTTAATTTACCCTTACTATTTATATTTTCATCTTGTGCAACACTTTCCTGTTTTTCATTATTTTCTTCATTTAACGTTGGTTGATTGTTTTCCACAACATCAGTGGTGGTTTCGATATTTTCGCTAACATTAGCCAAAGCAATACTTTCTTTTTCCACTTTTTTAAGCACATCTATCTTATTAAGCAATCTCATTAAATAAATCAAACCAAACAAAATAGCCAAAGCAAGCAATAAAAATAAAATTGGAGCAATGTAATCCCATGCAGTGCTATATACTGGATCTACATTAACGTCTATACCCTTTAAAGTGTATATAAATGACATTGTAACGACAATCGCATTGTTAACAAAGTGCATTATCATAGGATACAATACATTTTTACCATATACCATTACATAACCCAATAATACACCAATCAAGAATTGGTAAATTGTCTGTTGAAGGCTACCATGCAACAACATAAACATAGTAGCAGAAATAAACACTGCACCATGTTGTCCAAATTTATCTTCTAACCCTTTTAGTATCAATCCCCTAAACATTAACTCTTCACATATAGCAGGTAGAACCGCCATCGCAATAAGTCCAACAACATATCTTAAACCATTATTCATAACATATGGTAAATTATCTGATGGATTATAACCCAATTGTGATAGACCATAATCAAATAACGATACAAATGGAGATACTAAGAACACACTAGTAACAGATATACCAACAACTATAAGTATCTTTCTCCAATCAAGTTTAAAACTAATCGAACTGGCTTTAAATACTTGAATCTTATTCTTTTTACAGAAGAAGAAATATATCAAGAAAAAAGTAATCGGTGTAAAAATCAAGTTAACTACTTGTACAAATTCGGTCTTAATAAAATCACGATAACTATGTCCCGAAAGCCCTGCTAGTATCATAAACACAACTATTAAAATAAGCGACATAACAAAAGGCAATACTGATGCAAAAATGAAATTAAGACTACTATCCTTTACACTAAACTTATCATAACAACAATAATTATTAACTTTATTATTCTCTTTATCCATAATTAATCCTTAAGTAATTATTATAGGCCACCCTTTACAGCCTACTATCAAGATTATAGCATATAAAACAAAAATTTAAAACAAATACAATAATAATATAGTAAGTATATATAAATATATTTATATAACAAAAAACACCATGATGATACTTAATTATAACTATGTAATGTGGGTTTATTAAAATTTTTAAACGATTGTATCATCGTAAATCTTACAATAAATCAAATCATCACTATTAGATTAACATCTGTTATTAGGAAATAAGGTTGCTCTCTATTCTCTAATAATTTCCGATAATCTAATTATAAAATAGTATCAATAATAGTGTTTTTTATTTTATCACAAATACTGTACCTATATGTTCCATAGGAGCGACATCTATTTTTATATTAACACCTGGTTCTACTCCCATGGCTAATAGATAATCACACACAGTTTGATAACACAACATAGGTGTATTGTTTTCTGGACTTAAATGTGCAAGTACAACTTGCTTTACATTGTTTTGTGCCAAAGCACATACAACTTTAGCACTAGACATATTGCTTAAATGCCCATGCTTACTTAAAATTCTCTGCTTTAATGCGGAAGAGTAATTGGGATTATTAATCAACATTTTTTCATCGTGATTACTTTCCAAAATAACCAATTTACAATTAAATAGATGTTTAACTGTCTCTTCACTAGCATAACCTAAATCTGTAGCATAAGCAAATTGTGACGCTCCTTGTCTTACAACATACCCAACGCAAGAGACTGCATCATGTGGAAGTTTAAAACTTTTAATTGTAAACTCTCCTATACTAAAATCTTGATCATAAAAAGTAATTATATGGTTCTCATCTATTCGACCAAGTTTTTTAATCAATGCTTCTCTATCATCATTATGTACATATAAATATGCTCCATACTTTCTCATGAAAGCACCAATAGATTTAGAGTGGTCCGAATGTTCATGAGTAGACAATATCGCTTTAATGCTATATGGGTCTACACCCAACAAATTAAGTTTAGATATTAAATTAGAAATATTAATACCAGCATCTAATAATAGGTTTGTATTTTCACCAATAACCAAAACACAATTGCCCTTACTAGAACTGGCTAAAGTTACTACTTTCATCATTTGTTATTACCTGTGCCTAGTTTAGCACACTAACACACAAAAACGCAAACCAATTATTAATTTTTTAGTTGCTAGCAATTATTACCACCTTACCATCAATCCAACTATTAATATAACTACGTAATTCTTTATTGCATACTTTTTCAAATACTCCAATGAAATGTTCAGGAGTTACATTACTAAATGCATAAGTTGAATAATATGTTTGCAAGCCTTCTAAAAACTTGTTTTTGCCAACAAGTTCCCTTAAATTGTCAAAAAACAACATTCCTTTGACATATGTCATATATACGTATTCAGGTTCAGTATTATACTCGTTAAGACTACGATTCATAGAAGTATCTACACTGCCTAGTACATCTTTATACAATTCTACAAAGGTCACATAACTATTATTAGTGTTTTTGATTAATTGGTCTTTATCTACTCCATAGTCTTGATTTTCTTCGTAGAAAAGTGCTGTAGAATATTCAGTAAGTCCTTCATCTAACCATGGATACTTATATGCGTTACTACCTATTACACCATACCACCATTGATGTGCTGTTTCGTGAATAATAACATTGGTGAAGTCAGCACCTTCGGTTTGGTCACTGATAAATATCAAGTTAGGATATTCCATACCACCATGAACAAAATTGGTTTTTACTACACTTAATGTGCTATATGGATATTTACCAAAAATACGATTAAATGTATTAAGACTATCTACACCTGCTTTAAGATTGTCGGCAAATTTTTCATCATCATAGTAATAATACATAACTGTGGTATCCCCCACCTTTTCACTAGCAATTTCAAATTTATCAGACATTACAATAGCAAAGTCTCTTACGCATAACGCACTAATATCATATGTGTTAATTTCTTCTGTAGTTGTAACATTATTTTGTACACCTGTACTAGCAACTTTATACTTACTAGGAACATTAAGTGTTACATTATAATTAGAACAATCGCTATAGAATGGGTCACCATTAGAGTTGTATGGGTCTAAAACAAATTCGCCATTTTCTAACACTGCAACTACTGGATAAAAATTGGCTAGGTTGATTGCATTATCGCCATATCCAAATCTGTGATTGATATTAGGCAAATATACTTTGTATTCAATATCAATAGTTACTTTATCCATAGGGTCAAGTTTCTTTGTAAGTCCAACATTAAGAATATCGTTATCTGTACCAGAATAAGTAAAGTCCACTGCCTTGCCATTAACACTAGCACTCTTAATGTCTATATCTCCATAATCTTCCCCATGCGGATAAGCCTTGTCTTTAGTCAAAGTCCCGACTGGTTTATTAACCGCACCTTGCGTAAACGCTTTAGGATACAAGTGAAAACTAATATTATTAAGAGTGGTTTCAGATTTATTGCAATACCTTAATGTTTGTTTTCCTTCCAAAGTGTGGTCTTCATTATATGTTAAATCCATTGTATATGTATTTAAATTCTTGCTTTCTTTTTTCAAGTCAAGTTTTGGACTAGCACAACCTACCAGCAAAAAACAACACGCAAGAACTAAAAATAATTTTGTCATAATTTCCCCCAGAATTATTTTTTATATTGTATGGGGTATGTCCCTATTTTAGAACATAATACATTAGCACTTTTTAGTTTCTCTGCGTATATATTTTATCAAAAAACGTTGCAAAGGGGACACTTCTTGTGAAAATCTGTTGACTTATATAATATAAGTAAGTATACTAATTTTAGTTAATATATATAATGGAGTAGTAATGGCAAGAGCGGCTAGACTTATTAGCGAGATAAATTCCTATACAATAATACTTAAGGCTAATAATGACATACAATTTAATAGTCACGACAAAGAAGTATTTTTAGATACTATCAATAAATACAACCAAGTCCTTGAATACAAATTTTTAGCATATAATCTAACAGATACCGTATTAACTTTTGTGATTTATGACTGTGACACACCTATCGATACCGTTATGCGTAAGATAGTGGTTAGTTTTGTTAGTAAATACAACCTATATCACAATCACAGCGGTAAAGTATTCAAAACTAGATTTGTAAGTTTACCTGCCCATTCAGTAAAAGATGTATGGGATATGGTTTACGATGTACACAATCTTGGCGATAGTCAATACAATAGCGCTTTAGATTATTACAACAATAAATATATCAACCTTGAATGTGCAAAACAATTCTATGGTAATAAATCCAACTTTGAAAAAGCAGTTATTAATCGCAGCAATGTTGACACATTAAAATCGAAAATAGTAAAGACAAAGATTAATGATGCCGAACTTATAAGTTACATCACTAAAGAAGTAATGCCAATAGAAGATTTAAAGAAACTTGAAAAGAACAAACTGGCTACCCTACTTACTGATATAATATCAAAGACATCTGCATCATGTAGACAGATTGCTAGAATCACAAGTTTCCCACTTCGTATGTTATGGAATTTAGGCAAGTCTAAATCTTCTAATAAGGAGACTAAATGAGCCAAGAAATTCAAGAAACAAGGAAGAAGATAAATTTTCGACGTAATTTTATTAACATACTACTTGTAGTAGTAATTGGTATAAGTTCGGGATTATTTTTGGGAAGTTGGTATTCATATAATATGTTGGCATCATCAGCCGATTATAGCGGATTAGACGCTAATTTACTTACAGAAGATGTAAGTGTGGTAATCGGAAGAAGTTTAAATATAAAAAAAGTAAATGATGACCAACGCAAAAACTGGGTTTCATTAGCAAAATCTAAAGGCATAACCCCTAAAAAAATTAGTGGTGGAGATAATACCCAACTTGCCATAGATGTTATAAACAACGCAAGTAGTTGGACAGCAATAGGTACTGGTAAAGTAGAAACTATCGTTACTCAAACAGTATATAGTGCAAAATATTATGATGGCAGTACTTATGCATTTGAAAGTATAAGTAAAGGTATAGTTAATGTGGCAACTATCGCAGTATACGGTAAAGATAATACTGATGTAACTACTATTGTAGGTAACAACATTAAAGAAACTAGTGCTAGTTGGAACGGCAAAAGTGAAAAAATGACTACAGAAGCCTATGTAGATAAAAATGGCGGATTGCCTAGTAATGCAATACCCTACATAATATCTTCCCAAACTGTAATTAATAGTTCGGACGTAACAGAAAGTGAAGTAGACGGCAAAAAATTGTACAGTTACACTATTGCTTTGCATCCACTAAAAAGTGTAGTTAATTATATTAAACAAGTTAAACAAACCAGCGGACTATCAGACTACCCTACATTTAACGATATTACAATAGATGTAGTTATAGACGAAAACTGGAATTTTGTTAAATTTAACATAGTAGAAAATTATAGAGTGGTATATTCGGGACTTAAACCTAAATGTAAAGGCGTACTTAATATAGACTTTACAGTTAATCAACCCGTAACACTACCGGAGTATAAGGACTAAAATGAAAAAATTTTTAATGTATTGTGGATTATACATTTTAATAACCTTTTCGACCGCATTTGGTGTGGTTCTTGTTACCAAACCTACAAGTGCTACCAACAATGTAATTACTAATGAAGATAACACTCAACAAGAAAGCACTGCTCTAACTCGTATTGTTGATAATTTCTCTAATGTTCAGTCAATGCAAGTTAATGCCGATGTTAACTTAACTACTGACGGTAAAAATATTAATGTAAATGCCGTTGTAGGTGTAGACCTTTCTAAAGGACTAGAGAATTTTTCAATTAACGCCATAGCAGATATTGATATAGACGGACAAAAAATCAATGCAAACATTACTTACATTGATAAACAATTATATTTATCTGCACTTAATGGTAATTATAAGATAGAAACAACTAATCTAATATCTTCTATCAAACAAATATTTACTCTTCTTAATGTAAAAATGCCAGATTTAGGTATCGACATAGAGAACATGGATACCAATAGTATGCTTGCACTTCTAGATGATATGAAAGAAGAGAAAAAAGAAACTGAAACAATAATTACAATTAATTTACCTATGATAGGTGCTGTAACACTTACTTGCGACCTTAACTACTCTATAAAAAATATAAGTATTCCTACAACTACAATAAAAGGCATGATACTAGGTGTTAATGCCAATGTAGATTATCCAAAAGATTATACAGTTAAAGTTCCAGAAACTAACAATATAGATTTAACACACGTATTTAATCTTGCTGAAGGACTTATAAACTATATCAAAAATGATATGTTGGGACTTAACGCAAGTATTGAATATAAAGGCAATGTATATGATGTAGAAATTGTATTAGATTTAGTTAATAAAAACTTAAAACTTTCAACCATATATGAAGATTACCCTATTTCAATATACTACATAGACAACACTTTATATATAGAAGCAAACAATCTATACTTAAAATTTGATATTAGTAATATTGACAACATTGTTGATTTACTAAAAAATCAATTTAATATTGACTTACCTATGGACAAAATCGCTGGAATAATGCAAATGATTAAAGAAAAGAGCATTAATCTAGACCAATTTAACCTAGGCAAATTAGATTTAAGTAATATAGACTTAAGCATATTAGAAAATTTTGAATATAATGACGGAACATACAAAATCAATATTAAAGATATATGTTCACTTGATATTGTATTTAAAGACCACAACTTTAGCAGTGTTAAACTTAATAGCAAATATGCCAATGCTAATATACAATCTTTCGAACCTAACAAAATTGAATTAAGCAAATCTAAAGAAACTTATGCCGATATTAATCTACTTATACCAGTAGTTAATGCGGGTATCAACACTTCTAAATTAACCAATCATTATGGTACAGTAGCACTAACTTACAATCAATACAATTTCAATATTAATTATCACATTAACCTAGATGATGGTATTAAAAATCTTAAAGCAACATTAGACACTACAATTTATGATATTCCTATCAACATAACTATTCTTAATCAAAAATTATATTTGAATGTTATGGACGTAAACATTGTCGCTGGCTTAAGCGATATAGATTTAATTAAGCAATTTATATTAGAAAAATTCAAGATAGAAATACCTGAAATATCCAATGAAGAAACTATAACAAAAGTTATAGACAAAGCCAAAGAAATACTTAACGACCCTACCCTAATAATAAATTATCTAGCATCTACAGATACTGGTATTAAACTAAATATTCTTAATAAATACGACATTACTGTAGATTATAACGAAAATATTGAAGGTTTAACTTTTAAATATGACAATATTGCTATAGATTTAAGGTTAACTTCTAACAATGATAATTACTTACCTACAGTAGATGATGATAAATATGTAACAATTAATCAACTACTAACCTTGGAAGAAAACATAGAAAATTATGTAAAAGCGGGTAAATATTATTTTGATATAACAGCCAACTATAAAGACTATTATGTTAATGGTTATGTAGGTTATGAGAATAATGGTAACGATTATTTAAGCAATATTACATTATCATTAAGTACTACATTACTAGGAAAAGATATAAAAGTAAGTATGATTAATAAAGTTGTTTATGCCGAAATAGACGGACTAAACTTAAAGTTTGAATTAGACAACTTAAACCAAATATTAGATTTTGTAGAAAAGAATTTTAATATCAAAGTAGACATTGACTCTTTAATCAGTCAAATAAAAGACAAAACAAAAGATATTGATATAAAACAAATTATAGCAGGCATTAATGTAGCATTAACTAAAGATAACATACGTGCAACTTTAAATGATATAGCAATTAATATTGGCTTTAATGATTATAAATTAAGCACATTAGATTTAAGTTACAACGACATTGTCGCTAATATAGATGTTATTAATCAACCAAAAGAAATAACTCTACAAGATAGTTATTTTGAAATTTCTGATTTATTACCACTAGTCAATAGTGTAATTAATACACTTAATTGTGGTAAATATGAAGGTCAAATCAACATAACATATAATAGTCATGTTATTACACTTAACTATAAAGTACAATCTAATCCATTTATAATATATATAACCACTAGAATATTGGGCATCAATGTAGGTATATATTATGAAGACAATAATGTATATGTAATGATTGATGAATTGTATTTTAAAGTTACTATGGAAGATATAGATTATATCTTACAAGTACTAAAAGATAATTTTGACATAGATATTAATAAAGAAGAATTAATCAACAAGATTAAAAATATAGACATTAATGAATTGGCAAACAAAATTAATTTAAGAGAAATTAAAGATTTGTATGCCGATAATCACAACTTTAGAGTAAATGCATACGGTGTTAAAGTTAATATTGCATTTGACGAACTAATTAATACCCTACTTGTTAAGTACAACGATATAAAAGTAGAAGCCAACTTAACTAATGTTAATGACAACGTAATAATCCCTAAAGTAAATAAAAAGATATTTGATAATGTAAATTATCTAGTTGAATTAATTACTAACACATACAATAGTTTAAGCGAAAAACAAGTTTACTTAAATGGTAGTGTACAAATAAAAGACTTTAACTTACCAATTACCGCTTATGTGGACTTTAATGAAGATATTAAATTATCAGCCAATACTAATGTACTAGGAAAAGATATTAATCTTAATATGTTAAATAATGTGTTGTATGCCGATATTGATGGATTTAAAGCATATTTAAACCTAGACGACATAGACAATATTATTAACACTATAGAATCAACCTTTGGTTATAAATTAGATAAAAATCAATTAAGTCTAAATAATATATTAAAGAAGTTATTAATTAAAAAGATTACAAAAGAAACCTACAACAATAATTATAGCATTATAGTTGTAGTAAATTATGACGGAAAAGAAATTACATTAAAAGCCAACTTTAGTAATGATAATAAATTGACTGGTGTTCAAATTACACTTGACGAAATTGTAGTAGATATGCTAGCAAGTTTCGATAAATCAATAGATATAAGTATTCAACCTGGCAGTTATACAACCAATATTAATGATTTAAGCGGATTAATTAACCCAGTATATAATATTATCAATTCTAAATCACTAACAATGAGTGGCAAAGTTAAATTAAATTTACTAGGTGCTCAACACACTATAGATGTTAACAACATCAGCATTAATTATAGTGATATTAACAACATTGTAGTTAATGCCAATGTTACACTTTACAATCAGACTATCGATGTTATATTTAGCGAAAAAACTCTTTACGTAAAAGTAGATGATTTAAGTGCTTATATAAAGATAGACGAAATAGGACAATTAATAGATTGGATTAATGCAACATTTAATCTAACTGGTGACAAAGCAATATCTAATATAGATTTAGACAACTTAAGTATTGACAAAGACATATTAACAGATATGTTGTCAAAGTTTGTACTAGGTGAAAAACTTAAATCTATAGAAAGAACTATGAATGGTCTAATGATTAATCTTAATAGTTATCAAAAGACTGAAAATGATATAGTAAAAGAATATAGTCAAGAAATAGTTATTGACTATGACAAAACCTTAAGTCAAATAATTATTAATCTAGAAAAAGTATATGCAGAGTTAAAGATTAACACTTACAGCGATAATCGTGAGATAAAAATTGATACTCAATCATATACACATTACACTAAATACACTAATATTGTATCCAATGTATATAATTATGTATTATCTAAACAATATTCTTTAAAAGCATCTACTAATATATACAACGGCAACAAAGTTAGATTTACTGGTAATATAGACCTAGATGTAAATATATTAGACGGACTAAAACTACAAGGCAATGTTTCACTTAAGGGTGAAAAAGATATCACTCTAGACTTAAATTACTGGAATAAATATCTATATGTTAACTATAATAACCTTAAATTAAAGATGTGCGAAAATGACTTGAAAGAAGTTATGGTTATAGGTCTTAACTTATTGGGTGTAGACCCTAACCTAATACCTTTCTTAAACGACAGCATAGAAAACTTGGACGATATGGACTTCAGTAGTCTAGGTACATTAGTACCAAAACTTGATATGTCCAACCCACTTGGATTATTGACTATAATTAACAATATATCATTTACAAATGACACATTAACTATAGTAATAGATGGTAGTCAAATATCAGAAAATCCTAATGCAAAAGCAATGACTCTAGAAATTAAGTTTGTTAATGACAACATTAACTGCTTAACACTTAACAATATATTTACTGGTGCTACCGCCAATGAATACTTTAATCTTAATATTGACTTTAAAGATACTCACGCAGTTGAAGCAGTAAACGACAGTGGATATATTGATATATCTGGTACAAACGAATTTATAAAAGGTATTATAAATACTGCCGAACTTAATTATTACGAAATAAATGGCAACTTGAATATTAATGGTAAATTAATAGGTATAAATATTAACTGGAACGTACCACTTAATGTTAAAGTAAAATTGGACGAAAATAGAATACCAGAACTTATGATGACAATAGGCGAGATACCTACAATGGTAGGAGTTAACAACGATGTCCCTTATGAAGCAGGTGATGTTAATAGTGGTTCTGGACGTATGCTATATGTATACTACAAAGACCATAACGTATACTTCTATCGTACCGAATATATAAAAGTATTTGGTGCAGGCAAACGTAAATATGAAAAGAAATTAATGGTTGATATAGACGAAGTCTTAAACAACCCACTAACCTACTTACAATATGGTGTAGGATTTACCGATACTATAATAGAACAAATCCAAAAATCACTAGATAAGTCAAAAGGACACACTCCAAATCTAGGTAATATAATCAATCAATTTACGGTAAGTACAGATAGAAATAATCTAACTGTAGTACTTAATATGCATGAGATTACCAACGATGAACTTATGGGTGATATGACAATAGGTCTAGGTATCGTAAACAATGACAGTACTAACAACAAAAACTATATAGGCAAAGCAACATTTGGACTTAATATGCCACTTGCAGATGTATTCACATTAAACTTAAAGAGCAATGACTTACAATTAGTCAATATAGGTAAGACATTAGACTTTAATGCTTTATACAATTATATTAATAGTTATGGCTATGGTAAGGGCGAAAGTTGGGAAGCAAACAAAGGCAAATGGAGTAAATCTAGCGAGATAGTACATACAATTAAATTTGTAACTAACTGTGATACTCAATTAAGTGATATATCAGCCAAACCTGATACTCCTATCACTTTACCTACATTTACCGAACCCATAGTTATAGATGACGGCGAAAAAGTAATTACACGTACATTCCTAGGCTGGTGCACTGATAGTGAGTTTAAACTAGGAAGTGAGTACACTACTACAAAAATGCCAAGTAAAAATATGACTTTGTATGGTAAATGGTATGAACAAATAGTATATTATCGTTATATTAATTTTGTAACCAATAGTACCGATAATATAGCAAGTATTAAGGCTCTAGAAGGTAGTACGATTACCCTACCTACTCTAGGACAAAAACGTGAAACCGTAGGTAATATTACTACTACATATCAATTTACTGGCTGGTATACAGATGAAACTACACATAACGCATTTAATGGCTCTACAATGCCAATTACAGACACTACCCTATATGCTGGTTGGAAAGTTATTAAGGTTGAAGAAACAAGAAAATTGAGCGTATATGACAATGGAGCATTGTTGTATAGCAACCAAGTTAAAGTTGATGAACGCATAGACTTATCAAGTATAGATGTTATAACTGAAAATACTAGACTATATACAGATAGTAGTTATAACACACTATACGATAATAGTTATATAATGCCACACAATGACTTAATCCTATACGTACGTAACCAATATACCCTTAATGTAGTAAGTAAGCATGGTGCCGTATTTAACCGCACATACACCCTATGGCAAGGCGAAGAGATAGGTCACTTAATAACCAATCAACAACAAACTGAAATAGTTGATGACGGTACAAAGACAGCACAATATACATATACATTTAATGGCTATGACAACTATACAACTACAATGCCTAACAATAACTTAAGTATAGTTGCTAACTGGACAGAAAGTATAAAATACTATTATACAGTTACATTTAATACTGAATTGAAATATGTCCCAAAATCTTGTGCTGAAGGTTGTAGTTATGAAAACGCACCTAATAGTGTAAGTTCATTAAGATTATTAGATGGTACAACATTTACAACCAACAACAATTTATCATGTCGAATTAAAGCCACAGCAATTGGTTGGACCAAATACAATTATACATGCTCTGGTTGGAGTAAATCAGTACCTGATAACTATTCTAATGGTGGTGGAGATAGTACATTTACAATCAATGGTAGCGATATGACATTGTATGTAGTATGGAAAAAGAAATAATATATAGTTAAAAAAAGAACGGATAAATATTAAATAACCTTTATAGGCGATTTAATATATTCGTTCTTTTTTATTACCTAATTAAAATCATATAGATTAATCCGGATTATTAATCAATCTTGGGTAAATTGATTAAGCAAAAGTCAAATTAAAAGAAAAAATGGTTACAAGCATAAAAAAGACAACTCTAGATAATAAGGGTTGTCTTTTTGTATTTATTTAATTAATTATAAATTATTCGGTAACTAGTACACCATTAACATATACATAGTTAGGGTCATATTTATCTGGAGTGTAAACAAATCCAGCATTATCGCCTAATGCAATATTTGCATCATCTTCACTTGGAGTTACACCTTCTTTTAATTTACCACCTAAAATATATACTCCAGTAGTTCCAGTAAATGTACAATCATCAGAAACATTAAATGCAGGTATAGCATTTCCATTACTATCTAATAGTTTATTGCCATTGCTATCCATTCTATCGCCATTAACGCTGTTAAATCCATAAAGTCCATTAAATTGTGCTTTTGATTGTTCCTTAACATATAGAGCAGCAGTCAAATTAACAACTTGACAGTTCTTAATATCTATATATTTTGCAGAACCACGATTCCAACCTAATATTCCACCTAGTGTGATTTTTCCATCAGTTCTATATCCACCACCATTCATAGCAGATACTGTATTTATAAATGCACCGGTACTTGAATCATAAATAGTATCAAAGTATCCTTTAGCAATAACATTTAGATTAATTACTTTACAATCTTCATAAGTTATAACATCGTTTGATTGAGTTTCCGCCGCAATACCGCCAATAGTAACCCTGTCATTAACAACTTCCCAATGCGACATAGCAGTAACTATATTAACATTTTCTACAGTTAGATTCTTTCTTAAGAAAGTATCTGTATCGGTATTTTTATTATGGTCACAACCAATAATACCACCTACATATGCTTTACCAACTGCAAGATTTATATTACTATTTTTTACTGATACATTATATATGGAAGTATTAGGAGTAATATTGCTTGATGGGGCATATTTACCATCGCTCTCTGCTCTAGCCATAACAACACCAAAATAAGTATACTTAACTCCACTATTTTTCATATTTAATGCTCTCATATCAAATTTAACATTAATGTTGTCAAATACTACATCGTGAATATCAGCAGCAACTACATAGCCAAAGAAACCTAGATGTACATGTTCCCCACTTGTTATAGTTTTAGTTGCTCCATTAATATCTAATTCATAATTTACTGAATCTTCGGTAAGTTTAAAGTTGCTAATAGTATGACCATTACCATTAAATTCACTTACGAAATAATATTGTCCATCTGAAAAGTTAGAGCCTATTGTCTTCCATACTTGACCTTCGCAGTCAATGTCATTAAGAAGAATATATCTCAAGTTAAGTCTTTCGTCCATAGATTTTGTGAATAGGTCTTTATTCATATTTTCTAAATCTTCGTAAGTTCTGATTTCTACTGTTTTTCTTTCAATAGTTATTGTTCTTACTACAGAAATAGGTTCATGGTTTTCATCTGATAAAGTAATTTTAATGTGTACTTTATCGCCATAGTTAGTAAGTTTGTTACTTAATGACTTACTGCTTTCCTTAACAGTACCATCTGCATTAAGTTCGTTGTAGAACTCTGTAGTAACTGTACCATTAGGAGTAGTGCTATTAACACTGATAGTATATTCTTTATTGATAGATTCAAGATATAAAGTACCATCGCCATTGTCTTTAGCCATTACTGTTTTTTCTTGGTTGTCATCATCTAGATAAGTAGCACGTAAAGTAACATCTAGATTAGGATATACGGCCTTGTTAATAGTTAATGTAGCGGTTTTGTCTTCTATAGGATTATGTTTAGCATCTCCTGTAAACTTAACTACTACATAATACTTACCAGCATCTACTGGTGAAGTAACTTCTGTCTCGTATGTTGCATCACTATAATACTTATAGTCTGCTGTTACGCCATTAGGTAATTCGCCTTTAAGTTCGATGGTGTGAGAATTGCCATCATAAGTAAAGGTAGCATCAGACAAAGATATATTGGACATATCATAGTCTTTTTTACCACAAGCACCTAGCAGTACTACTGAAAGCATACACAATACAAAAGCCGAAACATAGTACATAAAGTGTTTTTTCATTTTGTTTTAATCTCCCTTTTTTATTTTCAAAATATTTAAAGTTTTTCTCACTTTATACTAGAATTATACCCAATTATTAATAGTGTTTTTAACGATTTGGTTAAATAATTATAAAGTCGTAAAATAGTGGATTTTGAATAATTTTGTCTAATAAATAGTTACTAAAATCCCACACAAAACCTTCTAACATTATAGTGTGTAATTATAGCGATTTAATGCATAAAATCAGCCCCAATCATAGACATTTGTAAATCAAGTTGTTATCGCCACTCCACAATATAATTAGAAATAGGAGTTACTTCCCCGCCTATCATTTATCAAGCATAGTCGAACTTGGGAGCATTAGCGGACAAGCGATGGAGTGTAGACGACATCGTAATCTAGGCGGGGTAAGTTAAATATGTGAGAGTATCAACCTTACGTTTTGGGATTCCAACAACTAATGTTGTTGCCCTGCGGGTTCGACTCCGCTTATGCTACGCTTTAGAACTGACATATATAGGCTTTACATTGTATATTATTTAAAATTGACTGTACGTTTTAAGATTCCGAAAGGTGCATAGCACACTTTCGATTTGACTAACGTCAAATTTCGACTTCGCTACCGCTCCGCTCAGAATGACAACATATAGGCTGTACGTCTCGTATTGTTTAAATATAAACTGCATGTTTTGAGATTCCAACAACTAATGTTGTTGCCCTACGGGTTCGACTCCGTTACACTTCGCTCAGAATGACAAGTATAAGGTGCACGTGTAGATAACAAAAAAGTACTAGAATTAACTAGTACTTTATTTATGTTTAACTTATTAGATTTAATCTACTATACGAGTAATTATATTATCATAGAATTGTTCGTCTGAAATAGCATTCCAGTCGAATCGACTTGGGCATATACCCATAACATCTTTCCAAGTACTTACATTGCCAGCATCTTTTCCATAAGTTATACCATTCATTGCCCAACCTATTTCTTTAAGATAACCATCGATAAATTCTTCTTGAGTGTGTTGGGTATCGACATACTTATATACGTCATAAGCAGGTTTTTGCACTTCCATATTGTATGTATACAATCCAAAGTATGCACTTTCGCCTGGGTTGTCAATAAGTCTATAATATATAAGTGCTTTTATACAACTTAAGTTGGCACATTTATAATATATATAAGTTATTCCCGCGGCTTGTTGTCTACGTTGAAGATCTAGAGTTTCTTGTGCAATAGGAGATGATGAAGATACACCACCTTCAGTAATATAAACATCTCTTACATTACCAAAATATCTTTTTGCACTCTGCTCTAGATACAATTGTAATATCTCTAGATTAGTCCATGTTAATGCAAAAGAAGTAAGCGAACCATTAACACTACCACCAGCAACGTCATCATACCAGAAGTTAGGCACTGTTAAGTTACGTCCATATGGATGAGCAGCAATACCCCAGTTATAGTTGCCTTCTTTTAGTGTTTTTTTACATAATAAATCCAATATTTCTTTTACGCTATAATCTCCGCCCTTACCAGCCCAATAGTGTGAGATTGAAACAAGAACGGTGGTTTCTTTACAATATTTTTTAAGTGCCATATTGGCTATACGCATTTGACGTTCGTATTCTTCGACATAATCGTTAAGTGATAATGCAGATTGAGTAGGCGAAACAATATTATTCCAAGAACCAGACAAGTCTATTTCGTTACCGATAACATAAGTCTGAACTCTACCATATTTAAAGTTGGCTGTTTCGGTACAATATCTATTACCTAAAAATTCCATAAATGCAGCCCAATAGCCTGCGCCATATTCATTGGCGGTATTAAGTTGGACATATTTTGATTTAGAAACACTAGCAGTTGCCGGATATGTCAAAAAGTATGGTTGAATATACTTATCTGCCACATTGTGCATAAGCATAATTATAGTCATACGGACATTCTCGCTAGTATAAGTCTTAATCAAAGAATCATAATATGGAAGATAACTACTATTATCTGTCCTAAAGTAATATTTTTTACCATTATAAATAATACTTTCTGCTTTTTCAGTAGTAACATCATTACCACTAGCATCTAGTCTATGTATATACAATTGTCCATTAATTTTTTCTTCCCTATAGTTAATAGGTGTAATCAATCCAGTAGATTCATTATACAATTCGTTAGGGACAATCATATTATCTATTAAGAAATTAATTTCGGTATAACTACAGCCCAAATCCGACACTCTGTCAGTGTATCTATCATCACACATTAAACCTTTTAAGTTGGTAGGTTGAGTAGGGTCTGGGTCTTTACTAATAGGTTCGATATCAGTGCAATACATTGGTCCTACCATAATATCGCCCGCATCGTCCAAAACATAGTATTTTTTATACACACCATCGTTGCCATCAATGTCATATCTATCTAAAGTAATAACATTATCTTCGCCACCTTCAATAACTGTAACTTCTTGTGGATCAAATACTATATCATCAGACAAACCAGTATTTTCTTCCCCATAAAGATATTGATAAGGATTAAGTGAAACAAGGTTGGCTTTTGTCCCCACATCTCCTACACCACTTACTTTAATAGTTATAGAATTTAAAGACGATGTAATATTAAAATCATAATCAGGTTCAGATTCTACGTTATCTTCTTCGTCATACCCACTATCAATATCAAAGTCTATAGGGTTAAAAGTACAACCAGCAAACACAAAAGAAAAAGACAACAATACAATCAATATTAAACTTATATGCTTAAGTTTTTCTCTCACGTTATAATTTGTGCCTACAATTACTAGGCACACACTCCCAATATTAATATATATATTATACATAATATATAAAAATTTATCATTTGATACTATAAAATGCTAAAATTTGCCAATATTTTTAGATATTTTACTGAAAAAATCAAACTTGTATTGATATAAATTATATTCTATCAAAAACCTAATATATTTTTCGCAAAATGAAGTAAAATAATCATATAAGTGTGAGGAAAATATGCTAGAGTTAATCAATGTATCAAAGATATACAAAACAAAAAGTGAAGATGTTCACGCCTTAAATAAAGTTAATTTATACTTCCCTAACAAGGGACTTGTTTTTGTTACAGGTAAAAGTGGAAGTGGTAAAACCACCCTACTTAATGTTATAGGTGGTTTAGATGATTTTAGCGAAGGCGAAATTATAATCAAAGATAAAAGCACAAAAGATTTTACCAAAGCAGATTATGATAGTTATCGTAATACCTTTTTGGGTTTCGTGTTCCAAGAATATAACTTGCTAGATAATATGACTATAGCCAAAAATATTAGTCTTGCTACCGAATTGCAAGGATTGAAAGACAACCCAAAACGTGTAGAAGAAATATTAAAAGAAGTAGACCTGGTAGACATAGGCAATCGTAAGCCACAAGAATTGTCTGGTGGACAACGACAAAGAGTGGCTATAGCAAGAGCAATTATCAAAAACCCTGACATTATACTAGCGGACGAACCTACTGGGGCACTAGACACCGCCAACGGTATACAAGTTATTAATCTACTTAAAAAATTGTCAAAGACAAAATTGGTTATTGTAGTATCACACAACCTAGAACTTGCTAATCAATATGCAGACCGTATTATTGAACTTGAAGATGGTAATGTAAAAAGTGATATCACTATAGACATAGAAAAACGCAAGCACAGAAATGTAAAAAGCAACAAAGAAGTTGTAAGTATTAAACGTGGTGCTGACTTAAAAGAAAAAGACCTTTTAGAAATAAAAGATGCAGTTAAAAAAGGTAAATCTATACAAGTAATAGATAACATCAACATTATAAAAAAGAAGACAAAAGTTGATAGAGACAACATAGATTATAAGACCAATCCATTTATAAAAACCAAAATGAAATTTTGGGATACAATCAAATTAGGACTGGCAGCATTTAAAGGAAAAACAATGAGATTGGTAGTTACTATACTACTATCTGCATTAGCATTTTCCGTATTTGGTATGTTTGACGCAATGTCCATATTTGACGAAAATCGTCTTACAACCAACACTCTTAAATCTGCTATTACTCCATCAGTAACCTTAACTACTGTTGTTAAAGAAGACGGCGACTCGTATGACATTAAAGCGGGAGATTCAATCATTAACTCTTTGGCTGGCCAAACAAAATATAGTATAAAAGGTGTATATGACTCTTACTTCGTAGGCAAAAACCCTACTCCTAGAGAAATGAGTAACAACACAAAAGACTACAATATAAGTAAATATTATTATTACAAAAATTTAAAAGGTGTAGTTGAATTTACACAAGAAGATGTTAACAATTATCACTTTAAAGTAACATATGGACGTATGCCTGATGCTTATGACGAAATAGCAATTCCAGAATATTATGCTTACTGTATGCTTAACTGGAATTATATTAATAGCGAACTGGTTACTCCTACTAAATTAAGTGAAATAGTTAATGAAGAAAAACCTTTAACTTTAACACTTGGTAGTACAGCAAGTAGAGCCACATATAAAATTGTAGGTATAGTAAAAACCCATAATATTGACAAAAAGTTTAATGTTTTGTACAAGAACTATGAATCTAATAGCACTTTATTACAAAATGAATATTTGAATTATATTAACAATGGATACTTCCTATATGGATTTGTTAAACCCGGATTTATTAATCATTGTATCAAACAATACAATACACTTACCGAATACAAAAGTGGTTTCGGATACAAAATTGGTGGATTAAGCAACACCTTTACACAGTTCCACAATTTTAATGACTTAACCAATTTAACTGAAAATTATATATTCTTTAATAATAGTAAGACCAAACTAGAGACCAACGAACTTATGTTGGACGTATCGTTATTCGATAAAGTTTATTCACAAGAAATTGGTGAATTAAAACAAATCGCAAGCAATACATCAGAATTTAGCGGATACTCTGAAGAAATAGATTATGACTTTGCACAGATAAAAAATAAAAACCGCACCGCTAAAGAAAAGATTGAACACTTAAATCATGCAATCGGATTGCTTACTGAAATTCAAGACAAAATAGACCAAGTAAATAATGTTACTAGAAAACAAAGTATATTTATAAAAGATGTAAAAATTAGAAAACTCGACACTTCAAAATCAGTTGCTAAAGAAATCAAAATTCCAGATGGCAACTTTAAAGTAGTAGGTTTCTACACTGGTAGTACAATTTCGGCTAGTAAGAGTGCCGTAATGACTATATCAAGTATGCAGAATATAGCCATCAACATACAACAAGGCAATTATTCAAGTATACTAGCAACCAATCTTGGCAATGGTAAAATCAATGTTCTTTCTAGCATATTTATGAAAGACTCTGGAGTAACTTACTCTTGTCAAAACAACACTATCGCTATGATTAAAATCAATAGAGATTTCTTCCAAAAATTATCTTATTTATTCTTAATCATATCTGCTCTATTCGCACTATTTAGTATAGCAATGTTTGGCAACTTCATTAGTGTAAGTATACGTAACAAATACAACGAAATAGGTATCCTACGTGCCCTAGGTGCTAGAAGTGTAGAGATATTAAAAATGTTTGTAGTAGAAAGTGTTACACTTGCATTAATCAATGCTGTAGTCGCTTCAATTATTGGTGCATTTGGCTGTGTATTTATTAATTTCTTCTTATCTAAATATTTGAATTTCTATATTCCTATAGCATTATTCGGTATACGACAAGTATTAGTAATATTTGGATTAAGTCTACTAGTTGCAGTTATTTCTGCTAGTCGTCCAATAATTAAGATATCAAAGAAAAAGCCAGTAGAAATTATTTCTAGGTCATTATAATAAAGAAAAGTATAGTATTAAATGTACTATACTTTTTTATTTATCATCATAATAACGTAATAATTAATCACTATTATACTAATATATCTTACTCCCCTACATTCTAGCCGGACATCAAATATTAACACCAACACATAACTATGTTATTATTAAATTAGTTATGGCAATAATAACAATATATCGCACACAAATTAATCATTACTTTCAAAAATATATTTAATACAATAGTTTATTATGTCAAGTTTTCTAATCCCCGCCTGTCATTTATCAAGCGTAGTCGAACCTTGAGTGACAACGAAAAGGCGATGGAGTGTAGACGACATCGTAATCTATGCGGGGGTAAGTTAAATATGTAAGAGTATCAACCAAGTGACCCAAATAAAACTAAATTAAGATAGTTATGCAATAGGTCCAATTGACCCTAATCATTATGATTCATTAAGCATGCTAAAACTAGGAAATATGATGGGCGAACAATTACTAAAACTAATAAAATAACAATATTTTATTATTAAATATGGAGAATTAATACTTTATTATAAAGTTTTTATTCTCTTTTTTTATTAATTAAAGTTCATAAATTGACTTTAAAATTTTTACGTGATATATTTTTAATAACAATTTAAGGAGTTATTATGCCCACACGCAGTAGTAGAAAGATATTAAAAAAATTAAAGAAAAATAGTGCCGTAAAAGAAGCAAGAGATTTAGATTATAACAAAGATGGTTCGGTACAAATAACAGTAGGATTAAAAGAATCAGACGATTTTTATAGTCCATATTCTTACCTTACTTACGAATTTATGAATCCAGAAGTTAGAAACTATATAGAAATGTACGAATCTAATATACCTATAGACGAAAATGTTACTATAGATATTTATACCGAGACACCTACCACACAAGAAGATAAAAAACGAATTAGAAAAACTGTAAAAAGACATTATGCAGAAGAAATAATACCTACAGAAAAGAAATATAAGCATCAAACAATTAGAGCAATTATATTTTCAATACTCGGTCTAGCATTATTATTGGCAGAAGCAATAATATATAGTTTCTTTGTTAATATGTATCTTGACACAATAATCGCTGTTATTGGCTGGTTATTTCTATGGGACGGCTTTGAAATACTATTATATGATAGGTCAGATTTAAAAAGACAACTGATACGACAGTATAGGCTACTTAATGCAAAAGTCCATGTAAGACAATATAGTCAAAAGATAAAGCGTGAGTATGGCCTAGATGAAGAAGATGACGAAGAAGACGATGATTAAGTCTATATAAGTAAATTTATAAGTTATATATTAAATACAAAAAAGAGTTCAAAATATGAACTCTTTTTTGCTTGTGATTTCTTATTATTTATAAATATCAAACAATAAATTTAACTTATATAATTTATTAAATTATACAAATAATTATTTTGTTTTACCTGGTTGAGATTCCATAACTAGACCAAAACCATTGGTTAAATAAACATTAAGATAATTAGCATCAGCAAAGTTAGGTGCATTAGTAGCATATATTTTATTTTCTTTATTTATCTCTGTTTGACTAGTTAGGTTTGCACCACCAAGTTGTAATGATTCACCATTCTTATCACTACAAATACGAGCAGTTTCAACTAAAGTTGATACATCTGGTGCTCCAGGCTGTTTTGCATATTCTTGAGCATAGCCTAATTGTGTTAAGTGTGCCAAAGCAGGTTTTTGTGTATATGCATATCTACCAAGAGAAGCACTATAGTCTCCATTTAAATCATAAGGATAATAATCACTACCATCTGCCAATTTACCAGTAGTAGTATATGCGGTATAATCTGCTCTATCTTTAAACATACTTACACTACCACGTGTAAATCTTGCTTCTTTAGCAAATCCTTGAGCGCCCCATTTCATAAGTACGGACATATTGAAGGCTTCTTTCATATCACCAATATTTCCTAGATATGGTTTATTAAATTGAGAATAAACCTCATTAGGTGCTTTCATCATAGCAACTGCTGCTTGTACACCTTCAAAAGTAGCAAACCATGCTTCGTTACCAGTAACATAAGATGCAACATTACTATTAATCATAACAATATTGCTTGGCAATCCACCTTCGCCAGTTTTTGGATTATAGTCAAAACTCCAACCATCTTTTCCATCGCCGGTAACGTGGTCAGCAATAATTGCTGGTCCACCGCAACCTACATAATCACTATTTTCAATAGTAACGAGTGGTGTACCCCAAAGATACATAAGTGAACTATAAGAATTGTAACCTTTACTATCTTTAATTAAATGACTACAGTTAAGGTCTTTATTACCATCATTTAAGATATATTTTTGCAATCTTGCTTCTTTTGTCTCACTACCAATTAATGTGTAGTTAGGATAATATTTATTTAGATATTCATCTACGTTGGTAGGTAAAGTACGGTTATAACCATATTCAGTAAACCAACCGATAAAGAAATCTTTCATAATTGTATTGTGGACATCAAGATTTACGTTCCATGCTTTAGCAAGTAAGATACCACCAGATTCTAATGAATCATTAGAACGTGCACCATTACCAATAAATCTAGTATCCATAAATCTCATATTAGCAGTATTAACTGCTTTATCACTATCAACTTTAACTCTTACTCCATTAACTTCTTTAGCACCCAATGCTCTAAATAATGGAGTATGCATTGTAATATAACTCTTCTTGTCACCTGTCATAATGCCATTATCATCTCTATCAATAACACTTCTTGAAAGTCCTTTTTGAGTTATCTTACCAGTAGAGTCTTTTTGGTCTGTAACGTCTATAGAATAATAGTTACCATATATAGTCATATCTTCATTATCTTTTAGATGTCTAATATAGATACCATAATCGTTACTAGAACTGTCAATTAAACTACCAACAATTGGTTGGTTAGTTAGTTTTTTCCATGCATCGTCTTTGTCATCAACTTGTGATTTTGACCAGAAGTTACGTGCAGGTACTACACTATCATTAATGTAGATATTGTCTTGTAATACTAAAGACTTAATACTACTTGAATCAATACCTGCTAGTCCCCAAGCAGTCTTAAGTTGAGTCCAAGAATCTTCCATATTAGTATTATCATATAGTGATAAGTCTCTTGCTGAATAGCAGTTCCAACCGTCAACTACATCTACTACTATTGTAAAAGTTAAATCTGTCTTCTTTGCATTGGTTATAGTAACAGTAATCTTAAATGTTTTTCCTACTGCACCTTGTGCAAAGTCGATACTTGTATTATTAACTTTTTCGATATATGTAGAATATACATCATCGCCAATAGCACTAAATTCAGTGCCATTTTTGATAAGTACATCTACTTTTGTTTTTAATAGATTATTATCGAATAGTCCTGGCTCGTCATTAACAATACCATAGGCTTTCATACGGAAATCAAACGCATTATCATCACCTGCTTTAATGTTATTAACAACATTTTCAGTAGAATTGGTAATTACGAATTGAGTTTCTTGATTAGATTTACCAGCACTAGAGTTATTGGTAAAATCTGTTAATAATTGACTTGATACATTCATAACATTGTATTTTGTAGTATCATCTTGAGTTGTTCTGTCTTTTACTTCAAATTTATATGTAAATTCAAAGTCGTTGTATTTAACAACTAATTCTTTTTCGCCGACAGTGCTAAAATCTATATCTTTTGTATTAAAAGTAAGGTCTTTAGCATCTACATAAGTGGTTTTGTCATTGCTCCACTTAACTACGGCTACGGCTTCACTTGTGTCAAATTCATCATTAATATATACAGAACTTGGCAAAGTACCGTCTTTTATGCTTGCACTTTTGATAGTGGCTTTACCACAAGCAACAAGTAAAATACTTGAGAATAGAACCATAAGCATAAGGCTAGCATATTTCCCTAATCTTTTCATTTTTTTCTCCTTTAATTTTTTTGTATATTAAGTGATTTTTATCACATTATACCATTAATTGTTATCAGAATTTACACACCATATAAGTAAAGTTGTGCTTCTTTCTTTACCATCTGTAGCCTTAATCTTGACTTCCAAAATGGTCTCATCTTTAAAGAATATCAAACCATTTTCTCTACCTTTTTCGTCTTTGTAAAATACAACATCTTTATTGGTTGTATCATATACAAATTCGACATCTTTAGTAGTAGCATTATCTGGATATACTCTATATTTTAATTGCAATTTTGCCACATAATTTACTCCGTCATAATGTACCTTTTCTGTACTATTAGAGTAAGTGACTTTGATTATTTTTTTATCGTTTTTATTAGTTACTGTTGAAAATTCGTCAGTAACATTAATGCATTCTACAGCCGATACATTAACTATTTCATTATACACTTTTGCATTAAGTCCAAAAAAGTTAATTATAGGAATAGAAGCAATAAATACAATCAGTATCAATATTAATGTCGATTTCTTCATATTACTTCTCCTTATAGAATACCTTAATTTTCATTACGTAAAAATACAATCTTACCAAGAAGAATATTATACCTACAATCATGGCTTTTATCCAGAATTTAGTTACACCTTCACTGATTAAAAAGAATGTTAATACCGCTAATATTGCGGATATAAGCAAAGCATAAACTGTAGATTTTATCTCATTGGGATTGTAAGTGTGTGTACCGGTCTCGGCATATTGTGCTATCTGTGGATTCATAATATCAAGTTCGGCAGACCACATCAAATGCCCTAGATATAACCCTTCCATACAGAAGAATAACATTACGGGATTAATAAATGTGCTTGCTTGTTCCTTAAGTACTACAACTGTAACTATAAGAGATATAGTCATAACAACGGCATTAGGTATTAATCTTACCACTAAAGAATTAAAGTATGGTTTTGGATTGGTTTTGTTAAGATAAGCACTATTACCATCTCGACTATATACACTTGCCATAGTAACACTAGAAGAAAGTAATATAAGCATAATAACCAAAATATTAAACATTATGGTCATATATGCACCCTGTAAACGTACGTCCATAGCATTATATATCCTGTTAAGCAATAATACGGATATAGGCATACCAATTGCAGTACCTAGTAGCACGAACAAACTAGATGGTGTCCTTACATATCTTAAAATCTCATTATGTAAAGCCGATATAAATGCCCAGTGTCTTTTATTACGTTTAGGACGAGCATTAAAGTTACGTTTATATTCAAATGGTGAACTAGCAAAATGGAAGAATAATGGACGTACTACGAAGTAACATAATACTATCAAGAATGCTATAACCAATAATACTCCTAATAGACATAACCATTGACGTCCATATAGCATAGTATGAGTAACACCATATCTATTACCTATAACTGCTTCCAACACCCAAGCAAATGGTATAAAAATCTTATAGAAATTGTCAATAAAATCTTGAATTTCCCAGTATGTTGTACCCCAACTTTCTATAAGGTTGAAGTTGGTAGGAATTAAATTAATGAGTGCTACAATACCCCATACCATCAATCCTATAAATATAACTGTAATAATGTATAATACTACTTTAATATTTTTAAGTAACATACTAATAAGCATAGCAGGTATTGATAGTATAGCACCAACCATAACTGATAGCCCTGTAAGCCATACAATGGCAAGTATAGCCCATACAAAGTATCCTACAGAATACCCGTTAACCATACCAAAGCCAATAAGCAATGGCAACATAAAGAAAATATTACGTACAAATTCATAAATATAATAAACTATAAGTTTTGAAAAGAATATATTAACTCTATTGGTAGGCATAGTAAGTAAAAACTGATTATCTTTAGCATAATACAATGATTTTACCAAGCCTACTGTACAAGTCAAGAATGACAATAAAGTCATAATTGTAAATAGAATAAGCAAAAATTTATCTGGAATACCCGCAGTTAAGTCTACTAACCTTAACATAGACAAAACATTAAGTCCCACATATATCAAACCAGTAATTACTACAAATTTAATAATCGCAAATATAACTTTAAACAATATCTTACGCCAATCGGCTTTAAGATTAAAGTCTAATTTATCTTTTAGTTGCATGGCAACTAGTGGAATAAGTGTTTTCATTAGTTACCTTTTACCTTCTTATTATTTTTAACTGGTTGTGTTTCGCTATCAAGTTGGCTTTCTATTTTTGCTTTCTTTTCGCTAACTGACTCTGCAGTCATTTTTTCGTATTGCTCTGGAGAAGTTTCGTTCTCTTTTTCTTCTATCTTTTGTCCAATTTTTTGTTCTAATTTTTCATAACCATTAGGGTCGATAGTCTTAAGGTAGAACTGTTCAAGTCCGCACTCTTCTTCTATCTCTTGCATTGTTTTTACTGTTAATATTTGACCTTTTTTAATAATGGCTATACGGTCACATATGCTTTCTACTACATCAATAATGTGACTACTAAAGAATACTATATTTCCTGCTTTAGCATGTGCTTTCATACATTCTTTAACTTGATAGATACTATTAGGGTCTAGTCCAGTAAGTGGTTCGTCTAGTATCCACACTTTTGGATTGTGTACAAGTGCTGACATAATAGTTATTTTTTGTTTCATACCATGGCTATATGTTCTGATAGGATTGTCTATAGCATTTTCCAACTGGAACAATTTAATATATTTATCAAGTGCTTTATTACGGTCTGCAGTACTTACATCATATAAGTCCGCTATATAATTGATATATTCTCTGCCAGTAAGTTTTTCATATAATGCATAGTGGTCTGGCACAAAACCAATGTTAAGTTTTGACATAACAGGCTCTTTATCTACATCATAGCCACATACTTTAATACTGCCTGATGTGATAGGTTGAATACCTACGATACTTTTTATAATAGTACTTTTACCTGCACCGTTGTGTCCCAAGAATCCAAATATTTCGCCACCATCAACTTCTAAATTAGCATCTTTAACAGCAAAGTTTTTACTTGTGCCATAACGTTTTGAGAAGTTAATAAGTTCTAGTTTGACTTTTGAATCTTCTTTCATTTGTGTTTTACTCCTTTCTATTTTTGCTATCTCCAAGGCTAATCTATCTATATTAATCTTCCTATTACGTTCAATAATAGTTTTAAGTGTGTCTGCAAAGTCATAGAATTGTTCATACAAGAACCACATTCCGAATCCTAATGCTACATAAGTCAAGAAGAAACATAGTTGATACAATGGATAGAAAGTAAATGTTAAATTTTTAATATTGAATGTCCAAACGTGATTGTTGAATAGATTTTCCGCCCAAGTACCCAACTTATCTGCGATAAAGTCACTATTAATGAAGAAGAAGTCAACTTCACCATAGTTACTAAACCAAGCATTAAGTACTAGCACTAATACAAAATAAATACCAAAACCAATCATCGAATACTTAAACTGTTTTATCTTTGGTCTAGCATAAACCCTTAATGCAACCATAAGTAGTGGCATAAAGAATGCTATATAGTGATTGATATAGAATATTACTACACGTTCACTTATAATATTGGACTCGGCACTGTAATTAGGCATAGCCATAGCCAAAAATGCACCCAGTACATTAATAAAATATGTAAAGTAGAATAGTTTGTCCCACTTAAATATTAAGCATAATGGAACGATATACATAGCAGTGTTACATAAGTGTATAGGCCAACTTGTAATGTGTGTAAAACTTTCAAACCTGTGTCCTACACTAAATGATATAAGTGTCCCCAATGCGACATATAAGAGAATGCCCCTTACTGTCTCACTATCTTTTTTATGTAATATGATATACATAATTACTGGAATAACAATTGACATATATAATATGATACGATGTGCTTGTTTTAAAGACTTAATTTCTGCTGTGTAGTTGGCATAACCAAACAAGGCTTGTAACATATAACCCGGCATAGTTGCAAGCAACATACCGATGATATATGCGAATGCCCACAAATCTTTTTTAGCCACTTTAAAGTAGTTGTTGTCCAAAAATACCACAGCACTATATCCAGTAACCAGCCCAATTTCTAATCCCAACAATAATGTACGTATATTAAATCCTGCATAAGCGCTAGTACCTACAATACCTATAGTTAAGTTGGTTACTAATACCATACTTATTAAGCCTACTATTAAGCAATAATACTTAATTACTGCTGTATACCTAGATGACTTAAAGAATGGATACAATATAACTGCCAAAACTGCTGATAGTAGAATCCAATTAAATATAAGACTTACTACCGTAGCAGATGCACTAGAGAATGGTGAATTAGTTAATTTGAAAACATCTTGAATTGCATCATCGCCCAGCATAAATCTAAATAAAAATATTGTACCTAGTACTAATGAAGTAATCTTATATGTTAATGTGTTAAATTTAATATTTTTGTATTTAAGTATATAGTAAGTAGCGACAATGCCCACAGTTACTAATACCATACAAAGTATTTGAGCAATTTTCATGTTGATATTACCTAAACTTGTCCTTTGTGTTTTTTATATTTACCCCTAAATGTTTCTAAAGATTTAACCTAATAATTTGTTTAACTATATAGCAAAATAATATATTTATAAATATTATAACCTTATAATATATATCTATTCTGCTTAATAAGTCTAACAACAAAATACAAACTAAAAACATATGACATAATAATTATATAAATTTTCAATTAATAATTGAGTCACAACTTTATATAACTGATTGGTCAAAAAATATTTTGTTGTTAATAAAAATATATAATCCCTAATTAATTTCCCGTATAAAAAAGACAACAAAGCACTTAAACTATGTTTAAGATATTTTGTGCATTATTAAAGATATTAAAGTAGCAAAATATTATTAAATAACTTGCTATAATTATCCTATAACGCTTAACGAGCGAGATAACACACAAAAAATCCGTCACAAAGTATGCCGAATTGTTGTCATAAAAAAGACTATGTACTTACCCCTAACTACATAATCTTTATATTAAATTTTTAACAAAGAAATTTAGAATTAATAATATAAACTGCACCAAAGTTGGCAGTATCGTTGTTTGTAGTATCGTATTTATATTTTTGTTTAGGTTTCTTTACACGAACAACTGTTTTAACAAAAAATATAAACACTATAGGCAATACTATAACAGTAATTAAAATTTTGAAAATAATAAACAAGAAATTGGCGAATTGTAAAGAATCAAGTAATGACTTGATAGGCAAGCCAATCTCCATAATAATCTTATTGGTATCTTTAACACCCATAATATCTAGGGTGCTACGAAGTTCGTTAATCAAGCCATTGTCTAGACAGCAATAAACAATAACAGTTAGTAATGCTAACTGCATAAGCAATTTTACGCTTTTCTTATTGAAATATGACTTAAATACATCGTTAGAAGTAAGTCTTTCGCTAGATAAAACTTGCATATAACTCCCCATTTTTATATTTCTACTAATAAAATACCACATTATATTATAATTTTCAACTAAAAAATTAATTTTTAACGTCTAATTTGAATTTTTAGTGTAAATATCTAAAAAAATAAGAGTATTTTTACGATACTCTTATTTTTATTCATTAAATTATGTTATTCTTTATCTATTTTACTAGATAAATCTTCTAATATTTTTAAAATCTTCTTTTGATTATCAGAAATTTGATTAACTCTTTTATACAATTCGTCAATTAGAAACTCGCTTTTCAAATTTACTTGATAATCATTTTCAGCACGTTTTCTATCTTTTGCTTCTTGTCTATTTTGGCTCATCATAATTAATGGCGCCTGAATAGCAGCAATGCATGACAAAACCAAATTAAGCAATATAAAAGGATAAGCATCAAAAGCATGAGTCGCTAAAATAATATTAACAACCATCCATATCACCATAACCGCAACAAAACTAAATATAAACGCCCAACTGCCCGCAAACTTTGCGACAGCATCAGCAGCACGTTGTCCAAAAGACGGCTTTTCTTCTTCACCTACGTTCTCTGTAATATCTGTATTTAACAATTCAGAAACCAATTCATCGTCTGTTAATTCTTGTTCAGTATTAAGTAATATTTCTTTAATTAATTTATTTCTATTCTTTTGTGATTTCATAAGATTTTCCCTTTAATTACTTATACATTTAAATCTTTAATGCGACGTCCCATGCACGCCATACAACTGTACGCAAGTTGCCTACTTTGTAAGCATCGCCGACAATATGAGTATGTTTGGATTCTTCAACTAGTGGATTAGGTTTATAACCAACAGCCATAATTACAGAATCTACATTAATTTCGTGTTCCTTACCTTCTTTATCAGTAATAACAATACTATTATCTTTAATTTCTTTACATTTAGATTCAAGATGTACTTCAACATTATTAGTCTTAAAGAAATCTCTTAAATAAGAACTATTGGCCAAACACAAACCATTAGAAACCATAAGGTCATTAAGAGTTTCTACAATAATAGGTGTTTTGCCTTTTAGATATAAGTCATAAGCAACTTCACAACCTGTTAATCCGCCACCAATAACGGCTACAGTATTACCTACAGGTTTTTCGCCTAGTAAGTATTCACATGCTTCAACCGATTTTTCAACACCAGTAATTGGTATATGTCTTGGTTTACTACCTGTAGCGATTACGATTTCGTCAGCATCTATACTACTTAAATCTTTAACTTCGGTGTTATATTTAACTTCAATATTAAGTTTAGATATTTGTCTACGATACCAATCTATAAGTTCTCTATCACGTTCTTTAAATTCTGGAGTAGATGCGGCAATAAATACACCGCCCAATTTATCTGATTTTTCATAAATAGTAGCTTTATGTCCCCTTAAAGTACATACTCTAGCAACTTCCATACCACCTATACCACCGCCGATAATAGCAACACGTTTGGACACTTTAGCAGGTTTAAGGTCATATTTACCGCCGTCCATAGTCATAGGGTTAAGAGCACATCTAGCCATATGCATAGTATCACTTAATGAGCCTGCTTGCGCCACCCCTTTATAATGTGACATAGCAAAACAAGCATTATGACAACAGATACATGGTTGTATATCTTCTAGTCTACCTTCCATAAGTTTGGTAACCCATTGTTGGTCTACAAGGAATTGTCTAGCAACACCCATAGCATCTATCTTGCCATCTTTAATAGCATTGGCACTAGTAACTGGATCCATCTTACCAGCACAAACTACTGGTATATTAACAAATTTACGTATATGGGATACTTCTTCTAGGTTACAGTTGGTAGGCATATATGCTGGTGGGTGTGCCCAATACCAAGCATCATAAGTACCATTATCTGCATTAAGCATATCATATCCTGCATCTTCAAGATATTTTGCTGCTTTTTCACTTTCTTCCATATCTCTGCCAACTTCAGTATATTCTTCGCCCGGCATAGCACCTTCACAGAACCCCTTGGTTTTGCTTACGACCGAATATCTTAATGATACTGGATATTGTTCTCCACAAGCAGATTTAATAGCTTTAACTATCTCTACTGGGAAACGATAACGATTCTCAAAACTTCCACCATATTCATCGGTACGGAAGTTGGTGTATTTTGTAGTAAATTGGTCAATCAAATAACCTTCATGCACTGCATGTACTTCAACACCATCAACACCTGCATCTTTGCACATTTTTGCTGTTTTGGCAAAAGCCTGTACCATATCTTGAATTTCTTTATGTGTTAAGGCTCTTACTTTAGTATCTTCTGCCCAACGTGAAGGCAAAACACTAGGTGAAGCACAAAGTCTAGAAACATTAAATATAGGACTAGCCAAAGCACCTAAAAACTTATTCTTTAACATAGGAACCATATTAGTAGGCACAGAGAATGCTCTACCAAATCCAGCGGTTAACTGAATAAATAATTTTGCTCCATACTTATGTATCTCGTCCATAAAACCTTTAAGTTGTCTAAAAGCACCTTTTGCTTTATACAACCATTGACCACCTAATATGTTACGAATAGGTGCAATGCCCGGAATAATAAGACCAACATTGTTTTTAGCAAGTTCAATAAAAAAACTAGCCGCATCTTTATCAAAATGATGTGGTTCCATCCAACCAAAAATAGACGTTCCACCCATAGGACAAAGTACAATACGGTTTTTAATCTCGCAATTACCTATCTTCCAAGGTGTAAACAAAGGTTCAAACTGTTTATCCATTAATATATACTCCTTTCATTTTTCATTAATTATAATTTAATATATTTTAAAATTTAAGTCAAATATCTACGATATTAACAAAATTTTATTTCCTATTACATTAATTTGACAATTACAAATAATTAAATTTTAATCACTATTTAGTCTACGAAAAAGTTGTGTACTTTATACATTAACAATCCCCGTAAATACCACCATCTATCTTAATAACTTGATTGTTTATAAATCTTGCATTATCACTAGCCAAAAACTTAACTAAATGTGCCACATCAAGTTCAGTGCCAGCACGTCCCACCATAATTTTTTCTTCTTCTTGGCGTATAAATTCTTCGTCCATTTCTTTTACTTCACTTTCAGTAGCAATAAACCCCGGAGCAACAGCATTAACATTAACATATGGTGCAAACTGCACTGCCAAGTTGTGAGTTAATGATATAATGCCGGCTTTTGACACATCATAATCTACACACATAGGATAATATGTATTAATACCATTGGTAGAAGAAAGATTAATAATCTTACCATAATGATTATCATACATAATTTCTCCGACATATTTACTTACCAAAAATGTCCCCACCACATTAACATCTAATGTCTTTTTAAAATCGTCAATAGTTTTGTCTCTAAACAAACTATCAATAGACACTGCTGCATTATTAATAAGCACATCAATGTGTCCGTATTTTTTAACAACTGCATCTACCATATTTTTAACATCATTTTCATTAGAAATATCACACTGATAGGTCATAGGTTGAGTACCTAGAGCGGTTAATTGTTTACATAATTGATTAGCCCCATCTTCACTATGGCAATAGTTAATCACTACATTATATCCTTCTTTTGCCATCTCTAAAGCAATAACACTTCCTATGCCACGCCCAGCACCAGTAACAAGTACAACTTTTCTATCCATCATAATTTCTCCTAAATACATATTAATTATAACATATTAATATTATTAACGCACTTAAATAAAATAGTAATGTGAATGAATAATAAAATAACATAATCATTTTATACAAGTCAGTGTCTATATTCACTAAAAAGATATTACTAATTTGCATATAAATAATTCATATAGTCTAACACTCGCAAACCTTACCATTTTTTATATCAATATTGCATATCCTACATCACATCATAAATATATGTACATAAAAAGCCATAGTTTTTAATAAAAAAACCACAAATATAATTTGCGGTTTTTTAGATTTATCATAAATTAAAAATTCTTTAATTCGTCACTAACCATCTTCATATCAACTCTACTACCATATTGTTGTTTGAAGTGTTTCATAACTCCCGGAATTGATCTATCTGGTAAAGTTAAAATAATAGCATGAATCTCTTCAGCGGTTAACATCTTTGGTAAGTAACCTTCAATAGCACCACGTTGAAGCCTAATATTATCGGCTTCATCTACTTTGCCTACTTTTTCATAGTTGGCTGCTTCTTCGTCAAGTTCCTTAATAGTTTTTTGGATAATACGTATCATATCATCATCATTAACTTCTTTTTTAAGTAATCTTGCTTCAATTTGTGCTTGCATATATTTGTTAATTACAACACTATATATACTTCTTAAATTGTGGTCTTTTGATTTCATTGCTTGTACATTTGCATTTTTAATATCGTCTATAATCATTGTTATTCTCCTTTATTTACATTGACAACTTTTAAATATTTTTTAGGGTGACGTAGATAATAGTCTAATAAATTTTCCACCACCATAGACCTTTCTCCACGTTCAATCTCTTTTATCATATCATAAATACGTTTGTTGGTAGGAACAGACATATTTAATTTATTGGCCATTTTAACAAAATATCCGTTAAGATAATCTATCTCGCTTTCTGTGTTATTCTCGATAGCACGCTGACAACTAGATACAAACCTTGCATTTTGGCGACACATATATCTATACATCTTTTTTCTTGCAAAGTATGGTCCTATGCCATGTTTAATAAACTCATAATAGTTAAGCGAGCCATAATTTTTCACTTTTACATTAAGTGCTTGTGCTAAACTCATGGCTTCTCTAATAATACGAGTAAATATAGTATGAGTAGTAGGCATAAGCATAAATTTACCTAAACTTACACCAGTTAATGCACCGACACTTGATATACAAGAATTAATAATTGTGCGACACCAAATGTCACCTATGATATTATGCGAAATTTCTGTAGGTGCGACACTAGACAATACTCTTTGTAATATTTCAAGGTAACTATCACTATTATTGCCAAAACTGCCAATAACCATATTACCTTCTTTCACTACATCAATCTTGGCTTTATTAACTTTATTGGCACTCCAATTAATAATCAAACCAAATAATTTTTCTTGCCCCACAACCTTAAGCATATCTTCTACATTCATAACATTTTGGCTACTAACAATTATACCATCGGGATTAAGAAAGTTAAGACATTGTTCAACTACTTTAGGAGCATCATGGGCTTTTGTAAGTACGAATATAACATCTTTTTTCGAAGTGAAATTTGTTACACCATTAACTGATTTAACTAATATGTTACGATTACCAAAAGCACCAGTAATTTCAATTGCTGTATATTCATCAAGGGTAATAGCAGAATTGTAACGTTTGGCTACTTCAACATCATAACCCTTTTCAGCCAACAACGACCCAATAACACCACCTACTGCCCCAGCGCCTACTACACCAATTTTTATTTTGTCCATATCATTCTCCAATAAACCAACTAGGTATAATAATTATAGTCAATTATAGTGCTTATTGTCAATCACTTATAAAAATACTTTTTACAATGATATATATTTCACTTAATAAAACATCACGAAACGAATATATCTTCACTATTCGGTAAAAAAAGAACATATTAAACTAGAATTTTAATATGCTCTTTTTTGTTTATATATTTTCTTTTTTCATAATTTCATTAAAGATTAAATCAGATATTTCTTCTACACTCATTAATTGTCCGTCTTTCACACAATTAACAATACCCCAATTATATTTATTAGCGACATATTTACCTGCGTTATATGCTTTATACAAATGATTAACGTCTGACTCTAATATATCTTTTTTATTGCCTGATTTAAACTCTCCCCTAGCATCTGCAAGTTTTTTACTTACTTCTACTGGAACGTCCAAGAAAATAACCAAGTCTGGTTTTGGTAATTTAAGAGTGCCAAATTCAAAGTCATTAACGTAATCTAAAAATTTGTCTCTTTCATTTACATCATCAATTAATGCTGCTTGATGTAGCATAGTAGATTCTACATATCTATCAAATATAATTGTTCCGCCATTAGCAATATGGGATTTATGTTTTTGCATTGTACATAATCTATCTACTGCATATAGCGAATTGGCTTGATAAGCATCAAAGCATGTAACATCGCCAAAATCACCATTAAGATACATTTTTACTGGTGCACATGCTGGAGAGTCATAGTTGGGGAAACTTTGTATTATGCTATTAATCCCCATATTTACCAATCTATCATTAAGTAATTTTGTTTGAGTTTTTTTGCCACAACCGTCTGTGCCTTCTATAACAATCAATTTGTTTTTCATATCATTATCCTTTGCATATTATTCTTTATAAAATTATTTTTTATCGATTATTTTTTCCATCTCATCAATTGCATTTTTAAGTTGTTTAAATGCCATATCGTATGGAGTATCAGTAGTCAAGTCTACACCTGCTCTTTTTAAAATATTCGTACTATAATCAGAGCCACCACTTTCTAGCATATGGAAATATCTATCAAGTTCAGGTTTACCACCTTCAAGTACCATAGTACTTAAAGCAACTGCGGAAATTAATCCAGTAGCATATTTATAGACATAAAAACTTCTATAAAAATGTGGTATAACACTCCAGAAATATTGTTTTAAATCGTCTGGTTCAGTAACACTAAAATATTTCTTTTCAAGTTCTGACCAATAACTATTAAGTAATTCTTTACTGATAGGTAAATTCTTATTAACTAAATCATGAGCATATTCTTCAAACTCACTATATTCCATCTGTGCAAATATTGTCCCAACAAACAACTTAACATACTTATCCAAGAAATATAATCTCTCATCACTAGTTGTAGCATGTTCTAGTAAATATTTATTAATCAAAATTTCATTAAAAGTACTTGCAATCTCTGCCAAGAAAATAGTGTAATCATGTGTCTCATATGGTTGGGCATGGTCGGCTTTATATGAATGCATAGCATGTCCCAATTCATGTCCTAAAGTAAACACATCATTAACTACTCCAACAAAGTTAAGTAATATAACTGGTCTACAATTATATCCACAATTCTCATATCCACCACTTAACTTATTTTCGGTAGGATAAACATCAATCCAACGTTGATTAAATGCAAGTTTAATAAGGTCTATATAGTCATCACCCAAAGGTCGTAATGCTTTCAAAACTATATCTTGTGCGTCAGTATATGTATACTTTTTGTCAAAATCCCCACATATACTAACAGAATTATCATAATTGGTTAAAACATCTAATTTAAGTGCTTTCTTTCTTAATTGATAATATCTATTGATAAGTGGAATATTTTCATTAACTTTTTCTTTAAGTTTATAATATAATTTTGGACTTATATTTTCATTATAAAGCGCAGCATCAAATCTAGATTTATGATGTCTAACTTTACTATAAAAATTGTCGGCTTTAAGATTGGAATAATAGTTGGTAAATATAGTATTATTAAAATCTTTATACTTTGTAAAGTAAGTAGTATATGCATTTTTTCTTAACACTCTATCTGTACTTCTCATAAGTAATGAATAGGTCGCTTGTGTTAAAGTATGTTTCTTATTATTAGAATCTTTAACATCGGAAAATTTAAAATCTACATCGGTTAATGAATCAAATACATCTCCACTATCTCCAGCAAAGTTGGACACTCCACTTAACAATTTTTCTTCTTTTTCACTTAATACATGAGCCTTATCTTTCATAAGGTCTTTAAGATAAAATCTATGATTCTTTAATCTTGGTTCTTTAATTAAACTTTTTAAATAGTCATCGCTATAACTTAACAACTCGGATTCAACAAAACTATCTTCTTCGTTAATTAAAGATGATGTACTTACTAGTTGTCCCATCATTTCGTTATAGTCTTTATTACTTAAATCTGTATTAAGGTTGTTGGCTACATACATATATAACCTAGTAACCAATAAATCACATTCTTTATTCTTTTCAAAATACTCTATCAAAGTATCAACATTATTAAGTCGTCCTTGATATTTTTTAAATACACCTTTATATTTACAAAACTTATTATAATCTTTATACCACTCGTTATTATCTTTATATAGATAACTTAAATCCCAAGTATATTTAGGATCAACTTCACTTCTTTTCATACTCACCTACACATGAAATTTTTTACTAAATTCGGTCTTTAGTACTCCACCACTAAATAATATCATACCCAATAAAGATAATGCTCCTTCAAGTAATACAATAATATTAAGTAGTTTAAACGATGTCGCTTTGAACAATAGTAAAGCGCCAGATAATATTACTAATATAATTGTCATTATAAAGAAAGATAATACGCCTTTATGATATTTTAATGCTTGCGATAAGATAAATAGAACTAAAATGGCAGACATAGAAATAGCCGGTATAACATAATCAACCATCCATTTACCACCTGCAGCCACCCATTCACACAAGAATAATAATCCTACTACTACACCTATCTGCAAAAGTAATTTTTCAAATATGCTACGTTTACTTAATATGGTATGACATATAAGTACCCAACAATATAATATACTTACAATAACAACCAAACTCCACACAGGAATAGGCTTTACCATAAGATTAACTGTTAAACATGTCACTGCTGCAATAATAGATAAAAATAAGAATATTTTTATTAACAACACCCTATGTTTAATAACTGGTTTAGGTTGTTTCTCCTTAAACAAATCTGGAGTTTCTCGTCCGCCTATATCAACCAATTCTCTAAAACACAATGGGCATGTATCATGAGTTGTAGCAACATCAACATTACAATGTTCACATCTTTTCATTACTCTTTCTCCCAATAATTACTCATAATTTCTACTTTAATACCTTGGTCTGTAAGCAATTTGAAAAATTGCTTTTCTAATCCAGTCTCGATAATACTACGACAAAAACTCATATTAAGTTTGTCTTTATAAGAACATATACCAAAGTTTTTAGCAATGTTGTAACTAGCGCCTAGGTCAAAATGCAAATTCTCTATATATGGTTCCATAGATTTAGGTATCTGCACTACTCCTAAATTACTAACACTTGTCGTTTGAATACCATCTCCTAGCAAACTATATCCTATGCGCATAGCAATATTTTTAACCGCCAAAGGCATTATCCTTATGATAAAATTCTTGCTCATACGCACATTAGCATTGCTAGCATTAGCAAGATATTCTTTAGTAACCTTTTCTTTCATCTGTTTATCATAATCCAATATTACTTCTTCTAAAGTCATATTTGGTTTACAAAATGTTTCTAATCTTATATATCCAGCATAATTACGAGTAGTTTCATCTTTAAATATCTTACGCATATTAACTGGAACGAATAATTTAATAGGTTTCTTAATAGGGTGTTCTTCAGAATAAGCATCAAGATACAAAGCATAAGTAAATAATGCACTTAAATATGTTGTTAAGGTAACGTTGTATTTTTTAGCAAGTTTCTTTACTTCAGTCACACTAGCAGTACCTACAATAGTCCCTACACCATAATCAAAGTGTGTACCTTCTATATGATAGGCTTTAAGTTCTTTAGGTGCTATAGATTTATCTTTATTATAATATTTAACAAAATTATCTTTTACTTCACTATTGATACTAGGGGCATTGGGCATCATAACCACGCCTTCACTATCTATATCTTTACCTGTGAGTTTAAGATATTGATAAACTATAGTTTTTAAAAACTCCATTGCTCCAGTACCATCTGTAAGGCTATGGAACATAGTTAAACTAATCTTATTACGATAATATGCCAGATCAAACAAATACCCGTTCTTACTTTTTAACATATCATAATTATATAAATAAGCAGGTTCTTCTTCGACCACATAATCTTTTGTGTTCTCTTCAAAATAGTACCAGAATAGTCCTTTCTTAAGTCTTACTTTATAACTAGGGAAACGTGGCAAAACTTGGTCTATTGTTTCTTGCAAAATTGCTTGATTAATTTCTTCAACTAAAAAAGCACTTACACAAAACATATTGGGACGTGTCTTGTTGGCAGTACACGGGAATATTAATGCTGCATTGTCTAGCAAATACCAATTTTTTCTTTTCATGATTCTTACCTTTAACCTAAAAAATTTATCTATAATAATATGATTATTATTTTTATGAATAATGTTAAGTATATTCTAACATTTTTTGTCAATTATATTAAGCATATTAATTAATCTTTTGCTAAAAATGTAAAATTGTTAATTTTTTATAAAAAAATATAAATTTACTAGACATAACATTTCTACAAAATCTAATTTTAGATTAGATATTACTTAAATTATTAAAATAAAAAAAACATTACCCATATTACAGGATAATGTTTTTTAAATTACATATCTAAAGTATCATCTTTTTTGATTGTGATAAGACCAAGTTCTTCATCAATCTTATCTTGCAAGCAGAATAAATTAAAAATATCTAATTGTTCATTTTGTTGATATTCATCTAAACATTTTAATTTTCTAATTGTCCAAAACAATCTTTGTGAATTTTCAGCATAATCACATAATGCAGAAACTTCTTTACCTCTATAGTAATATTGAATATATGGCTTCTTTTTAGCACTCATTTCTGTCTTTACATCTAGTATTTTATGTTCACCACTTAATGTAATAGCATACCTATTATAGTAATAACTATTAACTTCTTCTGCAAAATGGTTTTTAATCCATCTTCTTGTTTTTGCAGTTGCTATAACAGCCACTTCTAATCTATTATCACTTTCAAGTAATACAAGATCACGATTATTGAATCTTAAATATTTTTTATCAAATGCATCACTTAATTTTTCTAATTTTAATGATATACTTTTAGCATTTCTTTTTATATCTTTTTTTAAACTCATCGTTGTTTCCTCCAACATTAATATGTTAACACAACTTAACTAAAAAGTCAATATGATACATTTTAACATTATACTTATACAACAAAAAACATTACTAGAATACTAGTAATGTTTTTAATTTATGCTTTATATGAATCTACGACTTTGTCCCATTCTTCTTTATTAATATCTTCAATTTTTGGAGCAACATTAACAAATTCTTTAACAATATTTTTGCCAGTCTTCAAACTTGCCAAGTATCTATGAATACCATCTACTATATATACTTGTCCATTTACCAACGCAATTTTTATAGGTTTAAATACTTTACCTTTTTCAAGTTTGGTAGCAATAGAATCAATCTTTTTAGCACTAATTTTGGCACAACTCTTTGTAGGCAACAACTCTGTCTTACCCAATCCTATTTCTGCTATTTTTGTTACTTTATCTAATGTATCTAAATACACATCGTTAAATATAACATAATTATAATTAGGTATTTGTGCCTGTTCTTTTTTATACAATTTAAGTCTGTTTTTAATCTTTTCTGGGCTTTCACCACGTCCTATAAGACGTTGACGTAATTCCTTTTTAGTTTGAGTTAAAAATACAGCAGTAATATTAAGTTCGTTTCCCAACTCTTCTTCTATATTCTTAAATCCCATAACAGATATATCTTTCATAACAACATCGGCATCTTTTAATCCATCACTAAACAATTTTCTGCTAGTGCCATAGTAGTTATTGTTAAACATATCATATTCAAAAATCTCGTTAGATTTGATTTTTTCTTCAAATTCCTGAACAGTTATATACTGATATTGATTAGGGGTATCCACATCTCTACGTTCACGTGTAGTGTAAGATGATATAAATTTGTAGCCATCTTGATTAAGCATACCTTGAATAATTGTGTTTTTACCAGCACCACTTGTACCAGAAATCAAAAGCACCAAACCTTTAGTTTTCATATTTCCTCCGAGAAATAATACATTCTAAAATTAGTATACTAATAAATTATCTTTTTTACAACCAAAATAGCCTTATTAATATTTCTATGTTTTAAAACCACAACTTATTTAAGCAAAAAACCCATTGTACTTATACCTATGCATAACTATAATCTGTACGAAACTCTTTCCAATCATCATACTGTCTTTCAAAATCTCTTTCATAATCTTTTTTCTTGTCTTT
>SAMEA104315432__coassemble_185_pt1 | contig 36773 bp, 9 predicted proteins | sample SAMEA104315432__metabat2_high_PE_031 | metagenome-assembled genome bin SAMEA104315432 (sample SAMEA104315432) | gut metagenome | biome: Monkey gut; feature: monkey-associated habitat; material: faeces | place: China | collected 2013
TTTTTTGCATTCATTTATCTGTAATAATACAATAAAAAATTTTTACATTATCTGACATTATTAGACCTATAAAATATCACTTAAAAACATGTTAATAGTTGCTTCATTTTTATACATTTTAGAATAATTTAAACTACCAAAATTAATCAATTGCACAACTTTAAACTACAATAAAATGTAGTTACATTATATGTAGACACAAAAAAGAAGTGCATAATTGCACTTCTTAATAGTAATAGCGTTATTAAAATTATTCGATAATTTGAGCAACAACACCAGAACCAACTGTTCTACCACCTTCACGGATAGCAAAACGTAGACCTTGTTCAATAGCAATAGGAGTAATCAAAGTGATAGTCATATCAACGTTATCACCAGGCATTACCATTTCTACTTTTTCAGGTAATTGGATGCTACCAGTAACGTCTGTTGTACGGAAGTAGAATTGTGGACGGTAACCATTAAAGAATGGAGTATGACGACCACCTTCTTCTTTCTTCAAAACGTATACTTGTGCTGTGAATTTAGTATGTGGATGAATTGTACCAGGTTTAGCCAAAACTTGACCACGTTCGATATCACTTCTTTGGATACCACGAAGTAATAGACCAACGTTATCACCAGATTCTGCTTGATCTAGTAATTTACGGAACATTTCTACACCAGTAATAACTGTAGAAAGTTTAGAACCCATACCAACGATTTCTACTGTGTCACCAACTTTAACTGTACCACGTTCTACTCTACCAGTAGCAACTGTACCACGACCAGTGATTGTAAATACGTCTTCAACTGGCATCAAGAATGGTTTATCATTTTCTCTCTTTGGTTCTGGGATATAAGTGTCAAGAGCGTCAACTAATTCGTTAATGCACTTGCAAGCAGGATCATCTGGATGACCAGCTTGAGCAGCTTCTAATGCTTTTAATGCACTACCCTTAATAATTGGAGTTGTGTCTCCTGGGAAACCATATTCGTTAAGTAATTCACGGATTTCCATTTCAACCAAGTCTAGTAATTCTGGATCGTTAACTTGGTCAGTCTTGTTCATGAATACTACAATGTATGGAACACCAACTTGTCTAGCAAGTAAGATGTGTTCACGAGTTTGAGGCATAGGACCATCAGTTGCAGCAACAACTAGAATAGCACCATCCATTTGAGCAGCACCAGTAATCATATTCTTAACGTAGTCGGCGTGTCCTGGGCAGTCAACGTGTGCATAGTGACGGTGTTCACTTTCATATTCAACGTGAGCTGTATTGATTGTTATACCTCTAGCTTTTTCTTCTGGCGCTTTATCAATTTCTGCATAGTTCATTGCAAGTGCCTTACCTTGAGCAGCAAGAACAGTAGTAATTGCAGCTGTTAAGGTTGTTTTACCATGGTCAACGTGTCCGATTGTACCAACGTTAACGTGTGGTTTTGTTCTTTCATATTTAGCTTTAGCCATTATTATTATCCTCCTACAATATATTTTTTTTTAATAATTAGGCTTTTTGTCTTTCGCCGATAATTTTATCAGCGATATTTTTTGGAACTTCTGCATAATGAGAGAATTCCATATTATAAGTACCTCTGCCTTGAGTTAAACTTCTTAAATCAGTAGCATAACCAAACATTTCCCCTAGAGGAATCTCGGCATTGATAACTTGTAACCCATTAACAATATCGATACCAGTAACTAATCCACGACGACGGTTAATGTTACCATTTACGTCACCTAGATATTCGTCTGGTGTCTCAACTTCAACCTTCATGATAGGTTCTAGAAGTACTGGATCTGCTTTTCTAGCACCCTCTTTGAATGCCATAGAACCAGCAATTTTGAACGCCATTTCTGAAGAGTCAACATCGTGATATGAACCATCATACAATGTAACTTTGAAGTCAACAGTTTCGTAGCCAGCCAAAACACCAGTTTGACTTGCTTCTTTAATACCATTATTGATTGGTTCGATATATTCTTTAGGAATAACACCACCAACAATGTTATTAACAAATTCATAACCTTTACCAGGTTCTTGTGGTTCAAGTTTAATACGGCAGTGACCATATTGACCTTTACCACCAGATTGCTTAATGTATTTACCTTCAGCATCAACCGCTTTTCTAATTGTTTCACGGTATGCAACTTGTGGAGCACCTACATTGGCTTGTACTTTAAATTCACGTAACAAACGATCTACAATAATTTCTAGGTGTAGTTCGCCCATACCTGCAATAATTGTTTGACCTGTTTCTTGGTCTGTATAAGTCTTAAATGAAGGGTCTTCTTCAGCAAGTTTGATAAGTGCAAGAATCATTTTTTCTTGACTTGCTTTGTCTTTAGGTTCAATAGCAACTCTGATAACTGGATCTGGGAAGTCCATACTTTCTAATACAACTGGTTTCGATTGATCGCATAGGGTTTCGCCAGTAGTTGTATCTTTAAGACCTACTATAGCAACTATATCACCTGCATATGCTTCATCAATTTCTGTACGGTTGTTAGAGTGCATACGGATAAGTCTTCCAACTCTTTCTTTCTTATCTTTGCAACTATTGTATACATAACTACCAGCAGTAATTGTACCGCTATATACTCTGAAGAATGTAAGTTTTCCTACAAATGGGTCACTCATAATTTTGAATGCTAAACCAGCAAATGGTTCGCTATCGCTACTATGTCTAACAACTTCTTCACCAGTTCTTGGATCTGTACCCTTAATAGATTCGATGTCAGTAGGTGCTGGCATATAATCTACTATAGCATCTAGAAGTTTTTGAACACCCTTGTTACCTAATGCGGTACCGCAAGTTGTAGGGAAAATATTCATTTTTATGGTACCAATACGGATACCTTTCTTAATATCTTCAATAGTTAATTCTTCACCAGAGAAGTATTTCTCTAGTAATTCATCATCTTGTTCAGCAGCAACTTCGATAAGTTCTGATCTATATTTTGCTGCTTGTTCTTTATATTCGTCTGGGATTTCTTCTACTTTAATATCAGTACCCAAATCATTCTCATAGATATAAGCCTTGTTTTCTACTAGGTCAATTAAACCTACGAAAGTTTCTGCAGAACCGATAGGAATTTGAATAGGAACTGCATTAGATCCAAGTCTTGACTTAATCTTTTCAACTACGTTGAAGAAGTTTGAGTCTGGTCTATCCATCTTATTAACGAATACCATTCTTGGAACTTTATATTTGTCGGCTTGACGCCAAACTTTTTCACTTTGTGGTTGAACACCTTCACGTGCAGAGAATACTGCAACTGAGCCATCTAGAACCTTCAAACTACGTTCAACTTCAACTGTGAAGTCAACGTGTCCTGGGGTATCGATAATGTTAATTTGGTGTCCTTTCCAGAAACATGTTGTAGCAGCACTTGTGATAGTAATACCACGTTCTTGTTCTTGTGCCATCCAGTCCATTGTTGCAGCACCATCATGTACTTCACCAATTTTGTGAGTTTTACCAGAATAGAACAAAATTCTTTCTGTAGTGGTAGTTTTACCAGCATCAATATGTGCCATAATACCAACGTTTCTATATTTTTCAATTGGAACTTGTCTAGGCATAATTTATGTTCTCCTTAATTCTACCAACGATAATGAGCGAAAGCCTTATTACTTTCAGCCATTCTGTGTACGTCGTCTTTTTTCTTGTATGCTCCACCAGCATTATTATAGGCATCCATAATTTCTGCGGCAAGTTTGTCTTTCATAGTTCTTTCATTTCTCTTTCTAGCGTAAGTAACTAACCAACGTATAGCAAGAGTTTGTCTACGTTCTGGACTAACTTCGATAGGTACTTGATAGTTTGAACCACCAACACGTCTAGCCTTAGTTTCCAAAACAGGTTTTAAATTTTCTAATGCTTGCATAAAATATTCGTTTGGCTCTGATCCAGTCTTTTCTTGGATAATATCAAATGCGCCATAAACGACACTTTGTGCAACTGATTTTTTACCATCTACCATAACTTGATTAATAAGTTTTGATAATACAACGTTATTATAACGTGGATCTGGTAAAACATCTCTCTTAGGTGCACCGCCTCTTCTTGGCATTGAAATGTCCTCCTTAATTATTTAACAGATTTTAATATTTATTATTATTTAGATTTTTTAGCGCCATATTTACTACGTGCTTGTTTACGTTTAGCAACTCCAGAAGCATCAAGAGTACCACGGATAACATGATAACGTACACCTGGTAAGTCTCTAACTCTTCCACCACGAATTAATACTACGCTGTGTTCTTGTAGATTGTGACCTTCGCCTGGAATATAAACTGTACCTTCTTGGCCATTACTCAATTTAACTCTACAAATCTTTCTTAACGCAGAGTTAGGTTTTTTAGGTGTAGTTGTAGTAACTGATAAACATACACCACGTTTTTGTGGGTTTTGGTCCAAAGCAGGAACTTTAGATTTATCTGCTTGTGTCTTTCTACCTTGCTTTACTAATTGATTAATAGTAGGCATTAACTTTCCTCCTTAATAGAGTATAAAACAGAATTTTTTAAGTATATCTTTTCAACCCAAAAGAATACTTATTAAATCTACCTAGCACACCGACTTAAAAGTCAACGTATATTATACGGCAGATAATCAAAATCTTATCTTTCACACCAAGGATAAAATCTTGACGCTTATTAAAAGTAATTTCAACTTAAATTCTTCAAAAAAAAGAACACTTCTATAAGCATACTATAATACGTTAATAATATTAACATTAAAGTATACAAAAGTCAACAAAAAGCAATAAAAAAATAGTGCTTTATTTCAATATTTTTTGCACTATTTTATTAATAATAAATTTTAGATTAAATTGCTCTATTGTTGTCGTCAAGTTTACTCTCAACTAAAACAACCAAATTTTTAGGATATCTATCAATCATTGTTTCAAAAGGTGTCGCTTCAGGAATGTCAATGCCGTAAGAAAAAGCACACTCCAAGTATTTATCCAAATACACTTGTGCAACATTAACCGCTTCTTCTACAGTCTTCCCTTCTGCGAAAACTTCGATATCAAACATAGCAATTGTATATTGTTTTTCTTCTGCATAATAAAATAATACGGCAGGATATACAAACTTCTTCATAAAATCTCCAAAAACCTTTTTACTCTATAAGTTTACCATACCTTATAGGTTTTGTAAAATAATTGAAACATTTTTATGATAAATTAAAAAGAAAAAAACAAGGACATAAATCCCTGTTTTTTATTAACTATATATTATAAAGATTTAGAATTATTGATTTCAGAAACATTATGTTTCTCTACATTGCTTTCTTTAGATATTAATTTACTATTCATAGCAACTAGTTCTTTAGCATGCTTTGGAGCATTGTTTTGAACAATTTTGCCATTTTCTACTCTAAACAAGCCACGGTCTTCAATTTTTACTTCATTTTCTTTATTGATTTTGTATTCTTCCATTTTGTTAAATAGATTCTTTGCCATAGTTAATTCCTGCCTTCAAAAATATTATTATAGAGTCTAACTCTTACTGACATTTCCATTTCATTACATCTAGATTATAGCAAGAAACCTATCAATTGTCAATACCCAAATTTTCAAAATTTTAAATATTTTTAAACACAAAAAAATCCCCAATACAAAGGGGATTTTTCAATATTAAATAGCATTATTTTCGTCAAAGAATTTTGCTACACTTTCATCAACTTCTGTATTAGATTCTTCTAAAGAATTAGGGTCTACTGGTTCAACATTTTTAAATGCTTTGAATCCAGTACCTGCAGGTATAGGTTTACCAATCATCAAGTTCTCTTTCAAACCACGAAGATGGTCAACTTTACCCTTAATAGAAGCATCAGTTAATACTCTTGATGTCTCTTGGAAGGAAGCAGCACTTAAGAAACTTTCGCAACTTAAAGCAGCCTTTGTAATACCTTGAACCAAACGTTTTGCAGTAGCAGGAACACCGCCTTCGCTTAATACTCTATCGTTTTCTTCTTCATACTTGAATACATCAACAATATCGCCAGCAAGTAAGTTGGTATCACCTACTTCTTCAATCTTAACGTTACGTAACATCTGTCTAATAATAATTTCAACGTGTTTTGTATTAATCTTAACACCTTGTGAAGAGTAAGTAGCCAAAATTTCTGATAAGATATATTCTTCTACATCTCTTACACCACGTGTACGTAAGAAATCTTTAGGATAAATTGAACCTTCAGTTAATACTGTTCCGGCTTCAACTGTATCGCCATTCTTAACTTTTAATACAACACCGAAAGGTATGATGTAGTGTCCATCACCTTCTGGATTCTTAACAAAGACTTCGTAATATTTACCACCATCTTTACCAGCGGATTGAACTTCTTTAACAACTACCTTACCAGCAACTTCAGCAACAGTAGCAACACCCTTTGGTTTACGTGCTTCAAACAATTCGGCAACACGTGGAAGACCTTGTGTAATATCGGCTGCGTTGGCAACACCACCGGTGTGGAAGGTTCTCATGGTTAATTGGGTACCTGGTTCACCGATTGATTGTGCAGCAATAATACCTACGGCTTCACCAATAGGAATAATATTGTTGTTACTCATATTCTTACCATAACATTTAGCACAAACACCATGTTTTGAACGGCAAGTTAATACTGTACGAATAGTTACGCTTGTAATACCACATGCTTCTACTTCGTCTGCTTGTTCTGGTGTAATCATTGTATTAGCAGGAATAATGATTTTCTTTGTTTTTGGATTAACAACATTGTCTACAGCAAAACGTCCTACAATACGTTGTTTTAAACTACATACTGGAGTACCATCTTTTGAAATAGCAGATACTGTTAAACCTTTGATTTTTTCGCCGTTGTTTTCAAAACAGTCATCTTCAATAACAACTACATCTTGTGCAACGTCAACTAATCTACGTGTTAAGTAACCAGAGTCTGCTGTCTTTAAAACTTTATCTGCTAGACCTTTACGCCCACCACGGCTACTTAAGAAATACTCTATAGGAGTAAGACCCATACGGAAGTTAGATTTAACTGGAATATCAACTTTACGACCAGATGTATTAGCCATAATACCACGCATACCGCAAAGTTGTAGAATTTGACCTGCGTTACCACGCGCACCTGAATTAGCCATCATTCTAACTGGGTTAAGAATATCCATCTTGTTAAGAACGATACCTTCAAGTTGTTTAGTTGCATCTTTCCATAATTTGATATTTTTTTCTAATTTTTCATCTTCTGTAATGAAACCACGTTTAAAGAATTTGTTGTTTTCGGCAACTTTTTGTTCGATATCAGCAACTATTTCGTCTTTCTCTTTTGGAATTTCCATATCGAATACGTTAATTGTAATAGCGCCAATTGTTGAATATTTATAGCCAATACCTTTAATATTATCTAGCATTTTAACAGTTTCGGTAGTACCTAGAGTGTCAAAACATTGTTTAATAATTTGGTCTAGACCTTTCTTACCAACAACAAAGTCAATTTCGTAATTATTAACATTTTCTTTCTTTGTACGATCTACAAAACCTAAATTTTGTGGAATACCACGGTTAAATATAATTTTACCAACAGTAGTTTTTACTCTTGATGTATATGGTTGTCCTTCAAATTCTGAAGTTTTTCTTACGAAGATTGGAGCTTGAATATCAACATTTTTGGTTTGATATGCCATAATTGCTTCTTCTTCAGAAATAAAGCACTTGTTTTCGCCCTTTGCACCTGGTTTTTCAATGGTTAAGTAATAAGAGCCTAATACCATATCTTGTGTAGGTGTACAAATTGGGTCACCAGTTGCAGGCTTTAACACGTTATTAGAACTTAACATTAAAATACGTGCTTCTGCTATTGCTTCTGGGCTTAATGGAACGTGAACTGACATCTGGTCACCATCAAAGTCCGCATTAAATCCACCACAAACAAGTGGGTGAAGTTTAATTGCTCTACCTTCAACTAATACTGGTTCGAAGGCTTGAATAGACAATCTGTGAAGAGATGGAGCACGGTTAAGCATAACTGGGTGATCTTTAATAACTTCTTCCAAAATATCCCATACACATGGTTTTTGGGTATCAATCAAACGTTTTGCTGATTTGAAGTTAAGAGAAAGATTACGTTCAACAAGTTTATGCATAATAAATGGCTTAAATAATTCTAGAGCCATTTCTTTAGGCAAACCACATTGATACATCTTAAGTTCTGGTCCTACAACGATAACTGAACGTCCTGAATAGTCAACACGTTTACCAAGTAGGTTTTGTCTAAATCTACCTTGTTTACCCTTTAAGTTTTGGGTTAAAGATTTAAGTTCACGTTGTTTAGGTCCAGCAACTGCTTTACCACTCTTACCGTTTTCAATCAAAGCATCAACGGCTTCTTGAAGCATACGTTTTTCATTACGAATAATAACTTCTGGAGCACCAATACTCATAAATTTCTTTAAACGATTGTTACGGTTAATAATTCTACGATACAAATCATTAATATCACTAGTAGCGAATCTTCCACCATCAAGTTGGATCATAGGTCTAACATCTGGTGGAATAACTGGTAATACTTCAAGAATCAACCATTCTGGACGGTTACCACTCTTTAGAAGTGAATCAATAATCTCTAAATGTTTATTTATTTTTAATTTCTTTTGACCTTTAGCAGTTAAACTTGCTTTTGTAAGTTCTTCATGTTCTTTTTCAAGGTCTATTTCGGCTAACAATTCTCTAATTGCTTCGCCACCCATACCGACTTTACAGCAACCATTGCCGTATTGTTCGATAGCATCACGATATTCAATATCGTTGATTAATTGGAATTTAACAAAGTTGGTTTTACCTGGATCTATAACTATATATGATACGTAGTAAACAACTTTTTCCAATTGTTTGGTATTAAGGTTAAGAAGAGTACCAATACGACTTGGAATACTTCTCATATACCAAATGTGAGCAACTGGAGTAGCCAATTGGATATGACCCATACGTTCACGTCTAACACTACTTTTAGTTACTTCAACGCCACACTTGTCACAAATAACACCTTTATGACGAATACGTTTGTATTTTCCGCAATGACATTCCCAATTCTTTTTAGGTCCGAAAATACGTTCGCATAAAAGGCCGCCCATTTCTGGCTTATGTGTACGATAATTAATAGTCTCAGATTTAGTAACTTCACCATGGCTCCATTCAAGGATTTTTTCTGGAGAAGCCACACCAATCTTCATAGACGCTAAATTGTTTAATTCAAACATATTTCACTCCTATTCTTCGTCATCATCATCGCCAAAATCGTCAAATAAAGCAGATTCATCAAATAAACTATCAAAATCTTCTTCTAAATCTAAGTCAGCGTTATTTTCGTTATTATTATTATTGTTGTTATCTTCAAATTCTAATTCAATATCTTTTTGTTCTTCACGTGGTTTTGTAACTTCACTAAAGGACTCGGTATTATCAGCATTCAAATCAGACAACTTAAATTCTTTATTTTGATCAGTAAGCAATCTTACATCTAGGCATAGACCTTGTAATTCTTTAATCAATACCTTAAATGCTTCTGGAACTGATGGCTCTGGTAAAGGCAATCCTTCAACAATAGCCTTATAAGTATTATATCTACCTTCAACATCATCTGATTTAACAGTTAACATTTCTTGTAGTAACTTACTTGCACCATATGCTTCAAGTGCCCAAACTTCCATTTCACCGAATCTTTGTCCACCAAACATAGCCTTACCACCTAAAGGTTGTTGAGTAACATAAGCATATGGACCAGTAGAACGAGCATGCATTTTATCGTTAACCATGTGTTCTAGTTTAATATAGTACATATAACCAACAGTTACTGGGTTTTCAAATGGTTCGCCAGTACGTCCATCGTACAATTGAATTTTACCGTTCTCTGGGAAGTTGTTTTCTTTTAATAGTTCTCTAATATCGCTTTCTTTAACACCATCGAATGCTGGAGTAGCAATATTGATACCCAATGCTTTTGCAACTAATCCCAAGTGAACTTCCAATACCTGTCCTACGTTCATACGTGAAGGAATACCTAGTGGGTTAAGGACAATATCAATAGGTTGTCCATTAGCCATAAATGGCATATCTTCTACTGGTAATATTCTTGATACGATACCTTTGTTACCATGACGTCCTGCCATTTTATCGCCCACGCTAATTTTACGTTTTTGTGCGATAGTAACTCTAACCATCATATTAACACCAGTTTCTAGATCGTCTTTGTTCTTTCTACTAAATACTTGAACATCAACAACTACACCACTAATACCATGTGATACACGTAGAGAAGTATCTTTAACATCTCTTGCTTTCTCGCCAAAGATTGCTCTTAACAATCTTTCTTCTGGAGTTGGTTCAGTCTCGCCCTTTGGTGTAACCTTACCTACAAGAATATCTCCTGGTTTAACTTCAGCACCGATTCTAATAATACCATTTTCGTCTAGGTCTTTTAGAGCATCTTCGCCCAAATTAGGAATATCACGAGTAATTTCTTCATCGCCAAGTTTTGTGCTTCTGCACTTAACTTCTGCTTCTTTTAAGTTAATAGAAGTATATACATCTTCTTTAACCAATCTTTCACTTAACAATACAGCATCTTCGTAGTTATAACCTTCCCAGTTCATAAATGCGATAAGCATATTCTTACCTAGTGCAAGTTCACCATTTTTAGTGCTATATCCATCAGCCAAGGTTTCGCCTTTCTTAACCTTTTGACCTGTTTTTACAATAGGTTTTTGGTTAACGCAACTTTCTTGGTTGGTTTTTGAGAATTTAATTAAATCATATTTATCTACAAAACCATCGTCTGTAGTAACTTCAATATGAGATGCATCAGAACTTGTTACTGTTCCGGCATTCTTTGCTACGATAATTGCACCATTATCTAGAGCAATTTTATGTTCTAGACCAGTACCAATCATAGCGGTTTCGGTAGTGATAAGTGGAACTGCTTGACGTTGCATGTTCGACCCCATCAATGCACGTGGAGTATCATCATTCTCTAGGAATGGGATACATGCTGTAGGTACAGAAATAAGTTGTTTTGGGCTAACATCTACATAATCAACCATATCTTTACTTACTTCCAAAATAGTATCTAGGTGACGGCATGCTACATGGTTATTAACGAATGATCCATCTGGATTAAGTGGTTCGATAGCCTGTGCTATGTAGCAGTTTTCATCTTCGTCAGCCATTAAATATACTACTTCATTAGTAACTACACCTTTCTCTTTATCTACTACTCTATAAGGAGTTTCAATAAATCCATATTCATTAACTCTAGCATAAGTAGCCAATGAGTTAATAAGACCAATATTACCACCTTCTGGTGTTTCTACTACGCAGATACGTCCATAGTGGCTATGGTGAATATCACGAACTTCGTCAGTTGCTCTATCCTTTTTAATACCGCCAGGGCCTACTGCTGATAATCTACGTTTTTGTGCCAATGAACTTAATGGATTCATTTCGTCCATAAGTTGGCTTAATTGGTGACTTGCCAAGAAATCTTTAAATGCTCTATTAATAGGTCTAGCATTAACAACTTGGCTAGGTGTAATGTCAGTTAAATCATGACTTTGTAAAGTTTCTTTAACAGCATTAACAAGTTTGTTCATACCGCTTCTGAAACTATCTTGTAATAATTCACCAGCACCTTTAATACGACGGTTGCATAGATGGTCAACGACATCTATTTCGCCAATGCCAGCATTAAGATCCAAGAAATAACTTACACAACCTAGTATATCGTCCATAAATAATGTTGTACCAACAAGTTCTTTAGCATGTTCTTTAATGGCTTCTACTTTTTCTTCTTTAGTCTTAAGGTCCTTAATAAGTTCCATAAGAGTAGGATAATGAACCATCTCTGTAATGCCAAGTTCGGCTTCGTTGCATTTAACAATTTCGGACACTCTAACACGGTTGTTACCAACCATTTTATGTGGCTTACCATCTGCCATAACAACGATTTCGTTGATACCATTACGAGCAAATGTACTTGCAACTTCTTTAGTAATTGTTTCGCCCGCTTTAACCAAGACTTCTTTTTTAGTCTTGATATCTTCAGCAGCAACTAATCCAATAGAACGTGTTCCAAGATTTAATTTTTTATCAACTTTAAAACGTCCAACTTTACCTAAATTATAATATTGTGTACTAAAGAATTGGCTAAATATAAATTGTTTTGTGGCTTCGGCACTAGGAATTTCACTAGGACGTGTCTTTTTACTTAACTCAATTAATGCATCATGTTGGGTTTCAACTGAGTCTTTATCCAAAGTAGCACGCATAATGTCATTGTTGCCATAAATATCTAGGATTTGTTCACGAGTAAATCCAAAACATTTTAGGAATACGCCAAGTCCAATTTTGCCACCTTTATCTAGGCAAACTCTAATATAATTAGGGTCTTTTTCCTTTTGTTCCATCTCAAGCCAACTACCACGAGTAGGAATAAGGGTACAATTGTAAAGTTCCTTACCAGTTTTGTCTATAGTCCTAGCATAATAAGCACTTGGACTACGAACTAATTGGCTAACAACTACCCTTTCTATACCATTAAATATAAATGTGGCTTCGTTAGTCATATAAGGTACATCACCTAAAAATACTTCTTGCTCGATTACTTCGCCAGTTTCTTTAATAACAAGTCTAACTTTAACTTTTAAAGCGACAGAATAACTTGTACTTTTTCTCTTTGCTTCTGCAATAGAAATTTTAGGTTCTGGCTCTAGAGTGTAATCAAGAAGATATACTTCAGCCTTACCGCTATAATCGGTAATAGGAGAAAATTCTTCCAATGCTTCACCAATGCCTTCTTTAATAAAGCGATTGTAAGAATCTTTTTGAATTTCAAGTAAGTAAGGTAAATCAATTATCTCTCTTGCGTGACCAAAAGTATAACGTGTAGTATTACCATACTTAATCTTTTCTCTGTATTAAGCATAATTACTCCTTAAAATTTTTGCAAGTACCATTAACTTTAATAAAATTTCTTTAGTTTTGTTGGGGTTTATGTAACAAAACAAGCAATATTTATCTTAGTAAATTTGGGAAAAACTTAATGATTTGACCTAAACGTAAAAAAAAGCCTATGCTATACTCTTTTAAAAACGACAAAAATCGCCTTTAATTCTAGCATATTTAACTACAATTATATTAATTTAGTTATTACTTTTGTTAAGTAAAACCATCAAATTAAACCCCTAGTGTCTGAATTTTGCGCATGTTTCAAACACTACTATGCAAGCATAATTCTAACATGATCAATTAATTATGTCAACTATGTAATTGGCTATTTTCAAAAATAATTAATATTTTTTGTTGATTTTAATCACTAATATCCTATCATAAACAGACTATTAATCATTATTTTTATTATAAAATATCGCATAGAGATATATTAATATAGAAAAAGGCACTCTCGAATAATCTCGAGAGTGTCTTTTTAAGAAATACCATATTAAAGTATTACTATTTAATAATGTTAAGCACCAGTGGATTCAATCTTAAATACAAATGTTGTATCTTTACTGATTATCATAGATTTAATTTTATCTTCAATTGAAGATCCATCGTCTACAGTAATTTCAGTATATGAACCATTTTCTTCAAGAATGTACCATGTAACTTTAATATCCTGATTAGTATAGAATTGAATGAATTTACCTTCATAGTCACCTATAGTTGTATCAATATCAATTGTCATACTTAACTTTTTATGTTCAGGATCTGAAGTATCAGTATACACTCCAGTATAATAACCAGAAGATCCAGAGTCATATGACATATAAGTTATAGTTACAAGTTTAATATATTTCATATATATTTTCTTGTCACATGTGCTTATTATCTCATCAAAGTCATATAGTGTTGTAAATAACTCATCAGCATAATAGTTATCAAATCTATATCCCGGTATAATTTCAACCTCTTTTGTTGGTTTTGTAGCAGAACTACCCACTTCAACATTTTGAGTATCAAAGATACCTGTAGAATCAGCAACATAATTAATAGTTACCTTATACGAGCCATAATAATGGATTGTAATATCACTATCAATTTGAGTAGTGTCTATTTCAAATTTAACACCTTGATCTGTTAACCAATAATGTTCATCTGTGGCAATAAAGTTATTAGGAATATCTAAAGCCTTTATTTTTCCACCCTTATCTACTTTAATAGTCTTATTTACTGCTACACCATCTGAAGCATATTTACTATCAGCAATAAATGTTACATTATAAGTTCTAATATACTTCAAATAAACATCTAGTTTAGTACTATTAATTTCTTGTTCAAATTCATATGGAGTATTACTGTCACTATAGAAACCTTTAAATCTATATCCGTCAATATCTTTAATAAATTCATTAGCATGAGTTTCTTCAAAAATACTACCGAATAATAATGAATTATCAGTTACATTTTCTATAATTGCCTGATTATTCATGTCAACATAGTGGTATGTTATTACAACATTATCAGGAATTAATTTTGCATTCAATGTAATATTTCCAGTAATAGGTCTATTCTCATAATCAAATGCAGTTTCTTCGTTATCCAAATACCAATATTCTACATTTGTTGTGTAACCAACAGGCGCTGATTTAACAGTTGTTGGAACACTATCTACAGGAATATACTGGTTGTATTTAACCTTAATTGATGCAGTAGTACCATTATTAAATGTTACTGTATATTCAATAGGTTCATAATATGCTTGTAAAGTCAAATCTTTTTCAACTGGATCATTGACATTGTATTGACGACCATTTCGAGTCCAATACTTAAAGTTATATCCAGGAATATTAACATTACTCAAAAGTTCAGTATACCCATTAGCACTAGCAACATTACCACCATGAGCAACCTTTAATGTTTTATTCAATGATAAATTCTCACCATAAATAAATTTAACATTGTATTCTCTTAACTTCCATTTAGCATAGATAATAGTTTTTGATGTAATTTTAGTATTTTTAAAATCAAATGCCTTATTTGGATTGTCTTCTGTATACCAATATTCAAATTCTTTATCACTTTGGGTATGAACTGGATTACTTGGAATAGATTCTACCGGAGATCCTTCATCAACCCATTTAAAGATTTCTGATTCAGTATTTTTGTTAAAGTTTTTATTAATATATACTGGATATGTCTTTTGCCAATATGGATAGAATAAGTATGAATCTATAGTACTAGTCACTATATCACCATTCTTAAGTTCCATTTCCTCTCTCTTGATTGAAAATCTATCAGAAGACGTAACTTGAGTTTTAATATAGTTAGAACTTATAATTCTATCTTTAGTAGTAATTCGTTTACCATCTACTACTGTTGATACTGTTTTTGCATCTTTATATTTTTTAACATATTTTTCAAGTTCTTTTTGTGCTGGAGATGACACCACCGGATTAGACGAATCAGCAGAATCAACCAATTTATCCCAGTATTCCATACTTACTTTATACCAACTTTCTACACGATAGCCACAATCTTCGCTTTCATCTTCCATTCTTAACTTCTTTGCAATTTTAGGATAGTCAGAGAATGTTAAATCATTAACGGAAGAATTGTTTTCAATAAATATAGAATCTATTTCCTTATTTTCATCACGTTCACTACCCCTTAATACAATTTTTACTTTCTTTTCTGACCATCTTGCTTTTAACGTTGCAGTTAAGTTACCATTAGAATCTGGTGTAAATATTAAATTATCACCATTACCCGGAACTGATAAATTATTATCATTAGTTAATACTTTATTAGCACTATTTACCCAAGCATCCAATGTTTTATCAACACTTTGATAAGTAGGTAATATAACAACATCACCTTCGTAATAAGTATTTATAATTTCATCTAATATACCTTCATCGTCAATAAATTTAACATAGTATGTCTTCAAATCACTATTTGCTGGGAATGTTTTAGTTCCCTCGGCCACAAAAGTAACACTTGTTTTTAAACCATATGTATTATATGCATAAGCCGCATAAACAGCGTTTCTATTACTTGCCACTTTTTCCCCTAAATTATTGTTACTATTATTTATAATCATATCAGATATACCATTATCAGCCATAGTAACATCTATACGATAAATATTTAGGTCAATAGTAATCCACCATCTCCAATAAACAACTAAGAATAACTTATCATTTGTACTAGTTGCTATACCATAATAATCTACAATCTTAAATGTATTTTTATCATTAATTTCTTTTTGTGCATTTATAGTACTAGCCTCACTATAGCCCACCAAATATGCATGATGATATTTCCTTTGATTGATTACATCCACACTTTCTAGTTTTTGTGTACCACCTTTTTCTCCAAGATGCTCAAACTCTGTTCCATTTGCATCAGCAGAATTATCAATATTAATAACATTGTAGAAGAAATATATTTTGTAGCCTTTTGCATTGGGATTACTACTATCTTGTGAGCGAGCAAACATACCTACATAACCTTTATGTGTACAATTAGAGTCAAAAGTACTTCTTATTGCTTTTCCTGCCAAACCACCCACATAAGTTCTGTCAGCAACATCATAAATAGTTTTTTGAGCACTATTATACAATTTAGAAGCAACATACCCTTCATTATCAGTATTATAAATACTAGAATCAGTACACTCTCCAACAACACCACCAGCATAAGTATTTGCTTTTTTATTTAAAACAATTTCTCCCATTTGTCTATTAATACTATCGCTAATTGTAGCAGATGTTGAAATACCAGCAATACCGCCAATAGTATATCCTTCAATACGTGCATTGTTTTCACATCTATAAATTGAGTCTCTAAAACTATCATAATAGTAGCCATTTGAGTCGCTGCGACTAATTTTTCCAACAATTCCCCCGACAACATCTCCAGAATAAATACCATTAGAAGTACAATCTGTAATTTGATCATCTACTGACTTACCTATTATTCCACCAACAATACCTACTCCATCTACTCCATCTGCACCTATAATCTGACCATTTCTTCCATATAATGCTCCATCAGTAGTTGTTTTATTGAATCCTACAATATTGTTTTGATAATGGTAATTTTGAGAACTTCCAACTATTCCACCAACTATTGTATTAACATTTTCATAAGATATTTTAACATCATTATCAAATAAAGATTCAGAATTACTAATATAATTTTTAATAACTTTACCATTGGTCTTACCTACTGCTTCACCAACAATAGCACCAATTGTTATCTCTGGACCATAATCTTCTATTTTTATTGATGAACTAAATGAACAATTATTCAAATTTGTATTATTAATATATCCTACTAGTCCACCTAATTTTAATATACCATTAGTGGTTAAATCTTGTTTTACTGAAACTTCATTTAAAGTTGATGGTTTATTACCATTGCCATATAATTTTTGAGCAATTGTACCAAAAGTATCAAATGTTCCACCACCATTAATATTAAGGGTATTATCATTAGATAATATTTCAACCTTATTGATTGTAATTGCTGTACCACTATCAAGTAATAATCCTGAAGATCTATTAATTGATTCAATGCTTTCATCATATTTTAGTTTAATATTTTCAATAGTTAAATCTGTAGTACCAGAATTAATTACACCACCTAATAAAGACATACTTTGTGCGTCTTTATCTATCGAACTAATTGTAATAGTTTTTTCTGCACCATTGATACTTGTACGCCATGGATAAGCATTTCTACCCAATGGTACATGCTTTGAAATAGAAACATTATTAGCAAATACAATGTTTTTATCAGTGCATTCTATACCAAAACGTTTTCTGTTAAGTTCGGACAAATATCTTAAATCTTGTCCTTCTTCAATCATGTATGAGTTTCCATCAACTTTTGGCTCTTTACCCGATGGATTAATAGTATAATCAATATCTATACTATTCTTATTTTCTATAGCATTTTTCCAAACTAAATTTTGTTCAAATACTTCATAATATGTAATATATGTTGTTCCATCATATGTAACTGAAGTTGTAAGAGTAGATAATGAGTTATTTAATTGGTTTAAATTAATTAACACTTTACCTGATTCTGCTAGATTTAAACTTGTAGCAGTATATGGAACAGTACCTTCTTTATACATAATAGCACTATCAGAACTTGTTGTAAGGTCTACACCTGTAAATATTTTATATTGTGAGCCACTTGCAAATAAGCCAACAAATCTACTTGCATTTACATTATTGGTTACTTCATATTGAGTATTATACGAACCAACACTCTTTTTATTAAGTATATTAGTTATATTTCCTTTACCATATGCAGAACCAACAATTCCCCCTATTGCACCAAATAATGTATCATTTGATGATATAGATGTTCCTATACCGATGTTACCATCATTAATTACTTCACAAACATCACTATTTTCAATATATCCTGCTATACCACCAACATGTTCGCCATATGTTTTAACGCCATTTAAAACAACATCTTTAGCAATAATCTTTCCACCATTAGTGCTATTAACAATAGAAGCATTTTTAGCAAAACCAACTATTCCACCAACTTTATTATAGCCAAATACATTACCTTTATTATCAACAATTTTACTAGAATCGGCTTTATTAAGTTGTCCATCTATAGTTACTCGAGAATTCTTTTCGCCAATTGCACGACCAGCGATTCCACCAATACTATCCGATGTTGTTTCAATTATTCCATTGTTACTACATTTTTGAATTATTGTATTAGCCATATTGCTACTTAAGATTACTCCAACAACACCACCAACATTGTTTCTAGATGTAGTAATTTTACCATTATTAATCAAATTACTAAATACATAATCACCTTTAGTATCATTATCTATAGTTCCAATAACACCACCACAACCCATTTTATTATCTTCAAAATCTTTAGTTGCTATAGAACTTGTAATAGTAGCATTATTAGTTACATTTTCAATATTAGCATCTTTTGCATAACCTACTAGTCCACCGATATAGTAATTACCTAAAATACGAGAATTATCACCAATTTTACCAATGTTACCTTGAGTCTTTTTATTAGAATCATTGATATCGCTTGATGTTATATGAGCAGTTTGATCCAAATACCCAAATAGTCCCATATATGGTGTGTTCACTTCTTGGACTACATCACCTGTTTCATTATTTGAAACTTTGGTATATGCACCAGTAACTGTAACGTTGGAGATTGTTTTACCATTAAAGTTAAATGTTCCACTAAAATTATTAGTGCTTGAATAACCTATTGGAGTCCATAATTTTCCACCAAGATTAATATCATTCATTAACACAACAGTTTTATTTTGAATTGAACTATCATTATTGTTAACTAAAGTTGCTATATAAGCCAATTCTTGTGGAGTTGTAACTTTAAACACATTACCTTCAGCAACCAATTCTTTAGTGTCGTTTACCCAATATTGTAAAGCATTTTTTAATGTTGGATAATCATTGTTAGTTCCTTTAATTCGAGTCCAAATATTACCCCAAGTAAAGTAATCTAGGTCATGATTTTGTAAATATTCAGATGTGATATTATTGTTGAATTTAGCACCCATAGAGTTAGTATCTTTATAATTAACAGCATATAAAGTTCTAGATACTTCATCTACATTAGTAACAAACCCACCAATCAAATTAGTTTTTGAACTATCACTAGAATTTGCTCTAGTATAAATATACCCGTTATTATGAGAATATGTACCAATGTTACCGGCAATATACATTTGTGCAATATCAGTAGTATTTTGTGATGTAATATTACTACTAATATTACCCATATGAATAAATGCATTAGCAGAAGAATTATCTTTCTCTAAAGAATATACATTTGAATTTACATATGCATATCTAATAACGATTTTTTCATTATTTTTATCATTAATAGTCTTTATACCTAATAAATCACCAACCAAACCGCTTGCTCTGTTACTTGCATAAACATCAGCATTTTCTGTGCCAATGTATTCAACAATAGAATAAGTTAATTGTGATTGTGCTTGATTAGTAGAACCTACAATTGCTCTACCAGCAATACTACCTGCTACTGCAAATCCATTTTCAGAAACACTAATAAAGTTACTATCTTTGATAAATAAGTTTTTAGCGAATACTGTAGATTTAACTGTACCAAATATTCCGACATTTCTATTGCTTTCAATAACTGTAGCACCACTTATAATTTTACCAGTACCTTGTATTGAACCTCTAAATGGATATTCAATACCATGTACACTAGAAGAAGTATATGAGATTTCATCATTTTTATTAGGTTCTGGCAATTCAATACCAAAACTTTCATAGCCAACTCCTACTGGTGTCCATAATTTACCGTTAAGTTTAATATTTTCTGCCAACCAGAACTCTTTCCCTTCAGAGTTTACAACCATACGATTATAATGAGTTCTTACACCAAAATTATATTCATAAGTACTTACTTTAGAAATTCTACTATCAGTATCAGTAGTCTCCGAATAGTTAAAGTTAAAGTATTTTGAATATTTATTGTATTTTTCACTGCCTGTAGCCAACTGATAATTAGGATCATCTTTTTCTAGATATCCTATATTGGTCATCTTAATCAAGTCAGACATTGAAATTGTACTATTCTTATTGTTTTCAGCATTGTTTTTATCATTAACAATATAAATTTTATTATTATTTTTTACAATACCGGCTAATTCTGCAATTTCATTTTGGCTAGTTGTATCTGCCCAAATATAATCACTAGATATGTCACCATAATAATTGGTTCTGTATGAATCATTATTATCGGCCAATTCATATCTTAACATTGGGATACCATAATTCAACTTTTCTTCAGTAGAATTAACAACTACCCAGTCATTAATCATATCAAAGCCATCATGAGATAATGGATTAGCAGTGTATGAATTATTTTTACTTGTTAGCAAGCCAAAATCAAATTTACCATTTTTCACAACAATTTTATCGTTACACTTAATACTTCCATCAATATTTCTAATAACTTCATACAAAATTGCCGAGCCATCATAATATGTATAGGTTGCGTTATTACCATCTGAAACCACTTTATAAGATGAAATATATCTATTTTCCCTATCAGAAGATAATGTAACATTACTATCTTTAGATAGACTCCTAAACATGTATCCTTCATTAGCAGAAACTAATTTTGATTTAGCAGTTATGTTTTGTTGATTTATTGACATTGAATCAATAATACCTGTTTGTTTGTTTCTATTAATAATATCAAATTTAGTAGAAGCACCCAGATTCTTAATAGTAGTTTGATATACAATACCATTGTTACTATTAATTAATTTAGAATTAATACTAGTATTAATAATCATACCACTATTATTACTTATAAGATAATTACCAGTATTATTAGTATATGTTAAACCATATAACAAACTATGAGAATCAATACTATCTATAGATAATGCGCTAATTAAACCGCTCTTATTAGGATTAATATAAATTTGTACATTAGTTAAATTAATACTACTTATAGAAATTGTAGAGTCAACAATATATGTTTCATTGGTAATATTTGTAGCGATATTAGAACTTAATGTTTGCGGATTTACTTTTGTACCTGATTTTTGTAAATTTATGGCTATGCCATCAGCATTTGCAATATTGATACCCGCAATACTTTCTTCTGTCTTATTTAACCAAGTTAATTGTGGATAAGAGTATTGATTAATAATTGTCCATTCTTTTTCCTTAATAAATTCATTATTGAATTCTAAAGATTTGAATGGAGTCTTTTCCCCACTAAACAATAATTCTTCTGTGCTATATCCATCCCCATAATTATTACCGTATGGTACAAAATCTTTATTATATATATTATTATAGAATAATAAGTTTTTAACATTAGATATATAAGCAAGTGGTAAATCTGTGGTAAATCCACCGATAAATCCGCCCTTATTCTCTCTATCAGCATAAGCAAGTTTATTTTCGACAGAATATATGAATTTACCAATACTATAGTTATTAGATAATTCAACTTTTGAATTAATATTATCTTTATTGAAAGTAATATTACCTACTACTAAACCAGCAAAGTTACTACTTCCAGTAGAGAATATATTACCTAAATCAATATCGGTAGTAGAGTATGATTTAATAACTTTAACTATATTGTTTTTTACACCATTCAATGTTTGATTAAGATCAATATTACCTACTAATCCACCAACATAATTTATTTTACTACCAGTGCAAGTTCCTGCTATATTACCAGTTGCAACACTTTCAGAAACAATACCATTATATAGTTTACCGATCAAACCACCAACGACATATTCAGTAGGTTTAAGGGTACTTTCCTTATCAATATTAGTTGTTATATTAACACTAGATACTACTTGATTAATCTTGTATGCATCATTAACATTTTGTGCCATAAAGACTTTACCAAATGCACCACCAATACTGTCGTAAACAGAATTAATTGTTTTGCTATTATGGTTTATAGTATAACTACCATCTGTATAAACTCTATTAATAGTTTGACAGTTATTTATATAACCTATCGCTCCGCCAATATTGTTAGTACCTTTAATAATATTTGCATTATATGTGATTTTTGAAGATCCAACATAGATATTAGATAATGAACAATTTTCTACATAACCTATCGCTCCACCAATGTTGTTAATCAAATTATCACTATCTCCATTAATAGTAATATCAGCTATCTTCCCAAATGCATACAAAGCAGAAACTTGTTTGTTTATAGCATCATCGGATAGAGTTTCACCAACTAATTTACCAATAGCACCACCATAGTTAAATGTTTCTTTATAATTATTAATTGCAACAACATCTTTTTTATCACTATTAATAAGTTTATTTATTCTTCCGCCATCATTGGTTAGCCTTATTTTATTAGCATATCCAGCCAAACTACCAATATTTATACTATTAATAATTGAATTTATATCATTAGCAAAATCTAATTTAACATTAAATTTAATAGTAACTTCGTTAGCACTAATGTTGTTAGCCATACTTGTAGTATCGTTAATTCTACCAGCCAGACCACCAACATCAAACGATTTATTAGAAATATTATTTAAATATTGTTGAAGAATATAATCTTTATCAATATTAATATTTATAAATGGGACAATTTCGCTATTACCGACATTACCCCTACTTACTTTTGAGTTGGCAATAATGTACTTACTAGAAGCAGAAGCAGTAATCATACCAGCCAAACCGCCATATGCTAAAGTCTTATCTATATTATCTCCCGCTTTACTAATATCACCGATACCTTCAACATTAATTTGAAGTCCATTAATAGTACATGTATTAATGTTACCATTACCACTATAACCAATTAATCCACCTATAGCACCTGCAGTTTTTGAAGTAATTGTTACATTAGAAACATTAACATTTTCTATTTTTGTACCAGCATCACTATATCCAACTAGAGAGCCTATAAACAATGGATTATTATATATATCATTCTCTTTATTTAAATTAGATGAAGAAACATTAATACTTACATTTTCCAAACCAAAATTATGGAATGAAGCATCTGACGTATATCCTAACAATCCATAATATACTTCATTACCTACTTGGCTTATTTTTAAATTTTTAATTTTAAAATTGTTGTATTTGCCGTTATCATCTTTAGAAGAATATAATGATCCTCTAAATGGAGAAGCAACACTGCCAATAGGAGTCCATTCTTCATTATTCAAGTCGATATCATTCATCAATACAAATTCGGCATTACGGAAATCAGACATTAATTTTAATTTTTCAACCGTGTCTACTTCAATAACTGTCTTTTCAGGTTTTGCTTCAAGATATGGGAATACTGTTGCATTATCTGCTGCAGTTGTTCTTCTTATACCTGTCCAACGATTGGTTGTCCAAGATCCATAGTTTAATGGCACTGTTATATCGTCATTTTGTCTTTCTGTTACGCCAGTCTTATAAACACCATATATATTAGAATTTTTAATAGCATCTTCTTCTTCATTTATTATTGTTAAAGTAGTAATTAACTCTTTATATGTTCTTGCTGAACTTATATTTTGTCTTCTACTATATCTATTATATTTATATATAAATTTCGTACCGCTTGTACCATCAGAACTTGCGATTTCAAGTTTTTGCTCGTCATAACCATAATCACCAGCATTTTTGAAAGAACTATTATTTAATCTTCTATCGTCAGCAAATTGTGCTTTACTTGAATCATCATTACCAGAATATCCATCTTTTGGATCACTCGATAATCCTGTAACAACTAATCCAACTTCTGACATTACGTTTGTGATTTCTTCGCCAGACTGATATTTGTTGGTTGTATATTGGTATTGTGGATAGTAGTTTTCAGCAGCACTTATAATACCACCCACTGTTAAAGCACTAGAATCCTTAACATAGTACAATAATGTACCAATAAATCCACCGATGTAGGAATTATCTCCAATTGAAGATTGTGAATTGTTTTTACGTACAATATTGGTATCTTCTTTTCTCCAAATATTGATTGCAACAACTTTTCTTAAACTTATTACACTATTGGTTAATACTCCCCTGCTAGTAGCACCTATGTTGTATAGGTTGCTTGAATGAATTGATGGTTTAGACTCGCTATATTTTAAATATACTTGACAGCCATTAGAATCAGTCAATTCTGTAGATGTATTAAAGAATAAGTAGTTATTCATCTGCCCCATAACAAATCTTGTAGAAGACATGCCACTATCATCAGAACCATTAACACTCTCTGATGCAGTCTTTGTTGCTAAACCAATTACACCACCAGCACTATAATATCCTTTAACACTTGATGTAACATATATGCTTTCATAAGAACCAGATATATCTAGTCCTGTAAATCCACCAGCGTACATACTATTTAAGTTAATAACATTAATGCGGCTATATGAATCACTAACTGTACCAGCATTATTAAATCCAATAACACCACCAATATAGTTAGCATTTCTTACAAACAAATCATTATAATTAAGTTCACTACTATATATAATAGGATTAGCAGTAGCTACTGATACTCCTTTTTTGTGTTCAGCATCTATCTTATCTTGTATTGTTTTTGTATGAGCAATATAACTTCTTTGTAATGTACCACGGTTTTCACCAACGATACCACCAGATATTCTGGTACCACGTAATTTAGGAGTTACATCTTCATCTATGATAAATGTGGCATCACTAATTGTTGAAGTATATCCATTAAGTCCTACAACACCACCAACTATTTCACCATCAATTTTAATATTGCCATGTACTTTCAATTTACGTGCATTGGCATTGAATAGTGATTGTTTACTTTGAGAGTTTGAACCATTATCTACATCAAGAATACCAATTACACCACCTGCATAAGAAACTACTCTAACATTGGTATTTGCAATACCATCATCTTTAACTGGCTTTTGGTCTTTTTTAGTTTGACCAAGTTCAAGTACAGGTATTGCTCTATCATAAATATTAAATGTTCCCTTATTAGCAACAGGGTTCTTTGAACTAAATATATTAGAACTACTAAAGTATGCAGATTGTACATTAACTGTATTGGTAATATTAACTATTTGACTATCACCAATTACTAGGCCTGCTAGTCCACCTACAACATTTTGTCCTTGTATAAATGCAGAATCGCTCTTACCAGTAATATTGATATTAAATACATCTGCATTTTCAATACTACCTGCTAAAGCACCTACATATTTAACTTTACTACCACGTACATCGTCAACTACAAGATTTAAGTTTCTTACTACACCACGTCTTGAAGTAAGAGTATCTATAGGTTGAGTAACTATTTGTCCAAACAAACCTAGATAATTAATTTCTTCTTGTGTATCGTTAGATTCAAAATCTGTATCACATACAACTCTTAACTCATTAATGGTCATACCATTACCATCTAGGTCACCAGAATATTGAGTTGTATAAGTAGTTGCAGTTAAGTCGGTAGAATTAAATGCAATATCAGAGATAAGTCTAACTGCATATGATTTATTTTTAACATCAACAGTCATTTCTTGATTAAAGTACTTATTAAATTCTTCAGCGCTCTTAATCAATTTTGGATTTTTAATATCACTACCAATAGGAGGACTCTTATACTCGTATTGATTCTTTTCAGATTCGCTAGTACCAGTCCATACTCTTACAGAAATTGTCTTCATATTAGCAGCAACTAGTTCTGGTCGTTTAGCAATGTATGAAGAATGCTTCAATTTATCCTTTAATTCCGTACTTAAATTTAAACTTGGCATAAACCATACTGCTCTAGTTACTTTATCTACACTATTCTTTTCAAAATCTGTATTAAATGCGTAACTTTGGAAAGTATTGTATTCAAATAATTGTGTACTTCCTATAGCAGTAGCAGGTTCATCAGTATCCAAGAAATTATCTGGATATTGTCTTTCTAGGTCAGAGTCTTCAACTGCAGAGCCTATCTTTAAGTAGTGAGTATCACTATAACCAGTAGGGTTATCATTATTATAAGTAGATTGTTCACTTACACCAGTAAATGGACTAGAACTATAATCATTAGTCTTTACACTACTTAATGAATAACATGAAGAAATTGTACCTTTAGATTTGTTTCTAAATACGAAACCACTTGAGTCAACACCATTAACCATAATGTTGGCATAACTATTAGATACAACTGCATCGTTTTCAAATACAAACGCACTGGCTTTAGTCTTTGTACTAATTACAGCATTCATTGCTCTTAATGCAACAACTGCTTCATTAGGCTTATTATTTTCAACATTACTATGAATATAATTGTAACCAGCAAAACTACTTTTAATATCTTTTGCTAAACCTGTCTTATCAGGGTAATTAGAAGAATTAATTTGTTCTTTAGGATTATTACCTTCTCCTACTCTACCTTGGACATAAGAGTATTGAATAGCAGAATTAGTAGAATTATTGTAAATTACAAAACCACTTGTTGCTGATTCATTATAGTTTTCAGCAACACGGTTAATAATGTTACCGCCTTTAAAGTAAGAAGAACTTATCTTACCAGCATTCTCTACAACAAAGCCACTTACATATCCAACACCACTTATTGAAATATCATCAATACTTGAGTTAGTTATAGTACCTATACTATCGCCTTCATCCAAGTTTTTAGCAACCAATCCAGCCATATAATGTGTCTGGGTTTCAATTGTAGTAGTTGTTTCAATTCTTACTACCGACAAGTCTCTTGAATTATAATAATTAGTTTTTGTACTTGTTGGTAGAGTTTCTCCAGTAAGTTTAACTCTTTGATTAATTAATTCAGTAGCATTATAAGTTACTTGAACATTGGTAATTAAACCAGCATTTTCAGCGGCTAGAATACCAAATGTAACATTCTTATATGCTCTTGCATCTACATACAAGTCTACATATTGTGAATCATAACTTGCGGATTCGCTAGCAATATGATCAGATGTAGGAGCAATTTCTATAATTAAGTTTTTAATAGTTGTACCAGCATTGATACGACTGAATATACCAATATTGGCTTCTTCAATTAAATCTGCATTTTTGTCATATGAATCAAGATTAAAACTTTCCAATTTTAATACATATCCGTTACCGTCTAAACTATTAATCTTTAAATCTGATCTTAATGGTTTCCAATCTTTTAATGTTAAATCATTAACCAAAATATAGTCTACACCATCTTCCATATTTATTAATTCTTCTACAGTACTAATAGGATCTGGAGCATCTTCATCTCTTTCCCTATGGAAGTTAAATGTAAATTCACATATTTTTTCTTTTATAATATAAGAAGTATCAGTAGTGTCTATTGTACTATCAGAAGTAATAGGAATTAGTTGAACTTCGCTTTTTTTATCATCAGGATCAAGACTACCATATGCAAACTTAACAACTGCAGCAAGTCTATCATTACTGCCAAATTTAGTATTTTGAACAGTGTACACTACTTCACCAAAATCACTATCATTTCTTGCACTAATTGTAAATGAATTAGCAATAATCTTATCAGAATTAGACTCATCAGCATCAGGTATTTTAGCATATCTACTATCCCCATCAATTACTGATATATCTACTGTACGCCAGATATATGGAGATGCCAATACTTGTCCATTATCAGTATCTTTATATGTTGCTTTTGAGAATTGGGCTTCAATTTGAGCAATTTTTAATTTAACAAACTCTGCAATTTCGCTATTATATTTAGCCTTGTTTACACGTACAATTAATTTATATGGTTGGTTAAATATACCCATCATATAACCATCAAAGACATTATCAACAGTTATTTCTTCTATTAAGAAGTCAGTAATTTGAACATCTACATTAGATGTAAAGACTATTGTTTCGCCATTGATTTTCTTTGAAACTTTGCCTATCAAGGCAATCTTATATTTTGTTGATGTATTCAAGTTAGTATACAAGTAATATTTATTGTTACGATAAATTACTTCAAAATCAGTTTTGTATGCACCAACTCTGATTTCTTGACCATTTGAACCATAATAGTACATGTAACTTTCATCAAAGTTAACTACACCATCAAAGTTGTTGGTTTGTACAGTAATCTCATGTTCGGTACCCCTTGCAACTACACCACGGGTTTCGTCATCAATGGTAATTGATAATGAAGGTGGTGACTGAACATCAAGTTTAATAGATTTAACTTTAACTGGGTCTACCACGCCATCTTTATATGCTCTAACTGTTAAAGTAAAACTATTGGCTTCAGTAACAAAACTATTAATTAATGTACGAATATAGACATAGCCATTATATTTAGTTTCTTTATTTTGATTTATGTATGATTTCTTTTGTAATACAATTCCATTATCAATTCTGATAATATCAGTTAATAATGTCTGGTATGTACCATTATAAATAATACCATAATCAGTTTCTCTAGCATTAGCCAACATTTGTTCTAATTGAACAACAGTATTAGCATCAACACTAGAAGATATTTCTAATCTGTCATATGCAGCATATTCAGGAGAAATATATGCTTTTAATATACCAACGTGCCCTGGAATAATATTGTCATATGCAATTTCGTTTAAGTTTACATTAGTTATCTTATTGTTTTTACCATCGTAAGATACACTAACTTCACTATTTGGATAATGTTTTAATACTATGTCATTAACTGGTTGTGGGTTAACCGCAACTGGTATAACAGCCTTTAAATTATTATCCATATAATCTGTTAAGTCATTAGTTACATAACCATTATCACTAACTATAATACTATCACTAGTATTAAGTTTTGCAACAAAGAATGTAAGATTCTTAACATAAGATTGAGAGATATTTGATTTACTATCATAATCGATATATATATCAAAATAGTAACTTAAATATCCATTAACTGTTTGTTTAGGAATATTAGTGCAACGAAGTGCAATATCTCCTATAAGTATCTTTTTATCTTTATTATTATCACCGAATGCTTTGCTTACTGGGATTGTACGTTCGATGTTATTGCTATCATAATAAGTTAAATACAATTCTTCAAAAGATTTTTCAGTTCTGATATCAATCTTAAATGACATTTCTGTACTTGGATTAATAGTTAATGAACTTACCGAACTATTAAGTGCCCAGTTTACATCACTAAATGTTACATTAAATACAGATACCATATTTATGTAATCTCTTAAAACAAAGTCATTAGAAGTTACATCAACAATGGTAGAAGTACCAATTAGTCTTTTACCATCATAAACATTTACATATGGAACTGCTACAAAATTTACATTTTTGAAAGTTTCAGTAGAAGCAAACTTGGCTTCCATAGTAGAAGGTACATCAAAATAATATACCACATTGTCGCCTATAATTTCTTCTTTTCTGATTTTATCATTAACTGTAATTGCTGTAGATTTACTAATAAAGTCATAATTAGATATACTATCTTTAGCAAATTTAACTATAGGATTATTAGATGTGTCAAGTCGTGCAAAGTAATATCTTACACCACCATTCATATTTGATTCTAAACTAAATGTTTTTGTTACATTATTTCCTTTGTATTCATAATTACCATATACATTGGATTTAATAGCAACATTGGAAGGATACTCTAAAGTGCTCTTTGGTATTACAATCTCTTTATTATTAGTAATTGTTGTATTAACACCTGAAGAAGCATATGTTAGTCCAATCTGGTTAATAGCGTTAATTACATTGATAGGAACTACATGAGTTAAATCACTATCATATGCCGAACTAATTGTAAGTGTACTATTACCTGTTCCCCTTACAACAAATGAATAAGTATTATCATAATTCATTTCTATACTTAAAACATTGGTATTAGAAGAAGTAATCTTTACACTATTACTATTAATAAACGAAGGAACTGTAGATACTTTTAGAATATCTTTTAAACTATAGCGATTAAAAGATTTAATATCATTAATTAACTTAACTTCATCATCAGGCAACAATCTTATTTTTGTATCAGAACCAAAGTTGATTGATTGACCATTTTCAGTAGCAATATAGTTTTCGTCTGCTAATTCATAGTAAGGAATAATTGAATAATCTTTTTCTCCTTCACTATCATTAAGGCTGACAATAAATATTTTAACATTTTCTTTATTAAGTTCTACATTGATTTGTTTTGGTGGGAAATTAACTAATAAATTAACTCTATAAGAGTAATCATCATTGTTAAGTCTAACTACTCTTGGAATACCAAACAATACTGGAAGACCATTGTTAACTTCAGAATTAATATACCAATGTTTATTGGCAGTTTCTAGTTCGTGTTCACGTTGAATATAAGTTGATTTATTACCATCAGTCTCATCTATTAAGCCATCTCCATTTTTATCATTCCCACTTTTTACCATATATGCTGACAAAATAGAATCAACAATATTTTCTGTAGAATTAAACGAATAAGATCTTTGATATTCTAAGTCAATAGCCTTATTTTGTTCACCTGATTCATTGGTAATTGCAGTTGCTACTTGATTAACTTTAATCATATCAACCGATACAGCAGTCTCGGTCACTTTTGGCTCGCCCAATTTATCATAATACTTAATTTCTACTTGTTTTTCGCCTTCGCCAACATATCCGCTTGCTAATGCATAATTATCTTTTGAAGTAGTATCGTATGATGTTTTGTGTGGGTCACTACTATCAGTTTTTGTAGGTATCTGTTTTGTAGTAATATAACCATATTTAGACATTGCCATAAAGTAGGAATTGGTAATGTTATTATAATAACGATTAATGAATTTGAATTGAGATACAGTCTCTTTTTGTTTATCTAATGAAATATCTATGTCTCCATAATATGCAGTTGGATACATGGAAGACAATTGAGATGCTGCATAAGAATATATAGTTTTTGCTGATTCACCACTAATATAATCACCTATTAAGGCGAATGTATTGCTTGCAGATAATGCATCACCAACAATACCACCAGTAGCAGGGGTCGCTTTACTTTCTACCTTATCAATATCATTATTGTATAATGTACCTATGAAACTTGTATTGTTGATTTGAACAATGCCTTTTGTTTGACCAACAACACCACCCAGTCCTGCCAAATGTCCTTGAATATCAACAAATGCTTGAGCATCAGTTACTACACCACTATTAAGTATACCAACAATACCACCAGCAAAATTACGATTATCATTGGTTAAACTCTTTGTATGTGCATCTGATACTATTATGTCTCCATAATATCCAGTACCATATCCACTAACATTGTATGGAGTAATAGTATCATTATTGTAACTATAAACAGAGTTGTAAGAAATAGGGTTATAAGAAATATAGTTATATACACTAGTGAATTTATCAGTAGAACTAGAAGGACTATCATTATTGTAATATATATTCCTTATTCTTAAATCACTATCTACTACTACCAAACCATTATACGTACCAATTACACCACCTACACCATTGAATCCAATAATTGCTGTTCTGTATTCATCATCAATAGTATTAAGTTTTAACATTTGTACTTGGTTGTTAAGTATTAAGTTAGTACCAAGTAGTGATAATGATTTTGCTAGTCCACTAGTCGTAAATTGTGAATAATATGATTGAGTAAATCCCTTACCTATATCATTTCTTAAACAGAAATCATATTCGGTAGATACAATACTACTCTTTCCTAAAATTAAATCATGGTAAGTAATACGTATAATTGCAAATGTAGCATTATCATCATGTTCACCAATTTCATTAACATAAGCATTAATATTGTTAATATCAATTTTAAGATCATTTTTAAGATCATTAAGTAATTGTCTAATTTCTGACTTGGTTAAACTTAATGTTTCAAAATTCTCTAAATAGATTTTAAAGTTCTTATTAAAATCAACAAAATTTTCTTGGAATTTAACATTTTCTTCAGAAGTAGAATTACCAATACCATTAACAAAATGATATTTGGTTGTATCATCTGGATTGCTTACGATATGTACAATACCAGTTTCTGATTTACCAACTATACCACCAATATTAGTGAAACCACGTAATAATGGGAATGATACATTGTCTTTAACAACGCCAGTATTATAACCAACTATACCACCGACATTTGACATATAGTATTCTTCTTTTCTATCTTTGTAGTCACCAATAATGTCTGCTTTTGCAGTAACACCTGCAACAATACCAGCATTAAATCCAACTACACCACCAAAGGAAGCATACATGCTATTAATCTTTTGTTCTTCTGGTAAACTAGAGTTAATAGATGTAATAACATGAGTAGAATTAGTCAAAGTTTCATTATCATTAGCATTGTGAATATATGCTCTATTATTAAATCCTACCATACCACCAATATAAGCGATATTATTAGATTTAACAGAAACATTAATCAATGCTGTAGATGTTACATCAAACATTTGTGATGCAGCATCGCTATTGTTCTCACCACAGTAACGATAAGAACTAGTTGCTCTGTCTTCAAGTTTTTCAATTTGCTTACTGGTTATTCTATAATCAGAAGTTGTATCAATTGCTTTGTAATCTAGGCTATTAGTTGTGTTACGGCCTTCGCCATTAATTTTCATTGAAGTAGTAAGTGAATATCTTGATACATTATTTAAGAAACCAACAACGCCACCAACAAAATAGAATGAATTTTCGCTAGTGTCAGTACTACCTGTAATGAAGATACCATTATTAGGTTCTTCTTTACTTGAATTTACATAGTAATCACCAGTAATATTGGCTATACCGCTACCATCGTTAACTACAACATTTTCAATTGTGCCTTCACTATAACCTGCTAATGCACCTGCAAAAATATTAACCTGACGGGTAATATTAGCCTTAATCTTAAAGTTGTTAATTGTTAATCTTTCAATTACAGCATTTTCGCCCAAATATGCAAATAATCCAAAGTAATCAATGTTATCGTTATAAATTCTTAAATTGTTAATTGAGTAATCTGCCGCAAAGATTAAAGTATTATCTTCGACTTCTTCATAATGTCCACTTAAATAGCCTGTAAACTTGTTAACAATACCATTAACATAACCTATAGGCATCCAGTCATCAGTTAACATTATGTTGTTTCTTAAAACATAATAAGAGTTAAGTGAACTATTAATACGTTTTAAATCTTCAACAGTATAAATATTGTAAGCAGTTTTTTTAGTTTTACCATCATTTACTTTAATTTCTATCTCTTTGTAAGAAGTATAGTTACCCATATTGTCTACATTGTCTAAAGCATAAATTTTAATGATAGCCATATTGTCAGTTATTAATTGTGAATTAATTGTGATATATATCTTACGATTAGTGTTATCAATATTAACAGTTAAAGCAGGATCAGAACACTCTGCTGCTAGATTCTTATTAAGAGCATTTTTAGGTAGAATATCAAAATTTACTACTTTTACTTGTGCTTCTGGATTATTGTATTGACCATTAGCATAATTTAAGTCACGTTCATCATATTCGATTAATGAATAACCCGAACGAATAACTTTATGAGTTGTCATCTTTTTACATACTTCACAATTTAATTCAACTTGTGGTTGTGAGAAATCTGCACCCTCAGTAATTGAACTTCTTTTAACTTTATGTCCGCAAGTAATACATTGTAGAACTTCATTGGATATAGAAGCGATATTAGTGAAGATATAGTCACTTACCTTAACAACTTTATTAACAACAAATCTTACTGCAGTCTCTTTTGGAGCACTTATTTTAACACCATCTTCATTAACAAAAGATTGTTCAACTTTTGCAATAAGTCTAAATGTTAAATAGTCTTTATTTGTAGCACTATTAAAGTAACATTCAACTTCAGCAGATGCTAAATCAATAATTCTTACAATAATTGTATATTCCGAATTACTATACTGGATAACTGTAGCGCCTTGGGATTTATCATATTCGTAGAATTCTCCGTCCCAATTAGATATAGATGTTTGTGGTTCAAGTGTTTCGCCATAGTTGTCCACACATTTCCATTTCATCTTTGTATATGAAGCATTAATTGGAGAAGAATACAATTTAATTGTATACTTACCATAAGCATTCTCTTCTTGAGTACTAATTAATCCCGAACGGTCATATAATGTAGTTACTTCTGGATTGTTTGAATCAAAACTAGACAATGGAATAGTTACATTAATTTCAACCAAGAAATATAAAGTTTTGTTTTTCTCACCAAACTCATTATAACCAGTAATCATAACTTCAATTGTAGATTTACCAGCAATATTTTGAGTTTCGATAGAACGATAATTAGGGACTTTAACCACTCTAGCATCTGTTGTATTGATAATATGTTCAAGTCCGGTTTTGTCTAAATCATTATAAACTTTATTGTTGATTATAAATGTTACTGGAATATTTAATCCATTTCTTACAGTTATTGATGGAATTTGTCCATTTTTCTCTTCACTACCCTGAAGTTCAACACCTGCAATTTTTACACGGCTATTTTCTGTATTTAAACTTTCAAATAATGTAACTGTAAATACTAATTCACTACCATTCTCGGCAGTAACTTTTACTGTACATACACCAATGTCGCCAAGTGGATATAATTTAATTGCTGTACTTGATTGAGTATAAGTTAATAATTTACTTGCATCAACATCTCCATCTTTAACAAGTTCAACTTTTAATGTACCAAAAGCACTTTGTTGTATACCATCAATTTTTAAGTCTTTTGATTGGTCTTTTTTAGTAACATCTAGAGCAAGTGATGGCTCGGTAGTACTTAATTCAAGTGTTTTGGTGTCAATATTAATAGGTATTTCTTTATACACTTTTGAATAAGAAACACTAGTTACAGTAAGTTTAATTGCGGTAGTAGGTGGTGTAGCAAATGTATGTGCTAGATAATAGTCCATATTACTATCAATTGGAGTATTAAATGGAATAGCATTATGGAATCTGTCATACAACTGAATATTATTAGCACCACTACTTAATGAAAGAACAACATCTTGGTTATTCATGATACCAGTTTCGTTAACAACATTGATTCTAAAACGAGTACCAAATACACCAGAGTTTTCATTATAGTTAGCATATAGTCTTATTTCTTCTAATGCTTTATTATCTGTACCATTGGTAATATTAATTTCTGTAGGGAATGATTCGCATCTAATATTTAAAGTAATTGTCTGTCTAAATGGCTCATAACCTGGGAAATCAGCACGTTCGATTATAAATGTAATTTGGGTTTTACCTTTACCAATTGCATTAATATCAAAAGAATTTAGTCTATTAAGTGTTTTGTCTATCTGGACAATATTATTAATTACATTATCATCATCTACAATAGTACCATCATCTTTCAATCCTTTAACTGTTACTTTGTAGTTGTTATTTTCGCTAGCGTTATTGTTAAAGTTAAAATATATAGTTTTTGAATATGAATCAGTAGCATTAGTTGCCATGATTAAATCAAATTCGCCATCGCTGTTTTTGTCCAATGCTATATCATCATCTGACATATCAGGAGTACGATTATCGTACATTAATGTAATATTATTTTTAGGAACTATGGTTACAACTTTTGCATTAACAAATGAAGTAGCCAATTCTGGGTTAACGGTAGATTTGGCTCTGATTTGAAAACTTGATAAAGCAACATCGTTAGGAACAGTTAAGTATTGTCCTTCAGTAACCACTTTAATTAATTCGTTAGGTTGGTCACCATTATTTAATTCAAGTTGAATACCATTTTGGTTAGTGCCACTAGGATTGAAAGTGATAAATTTAGAAATGTCAGTTTTTTCACCTTTTAGCACTGGGATTGTTTCTTGATTAAAAGATAAAGATGTGATAGGTCTGGTTACTTTAACGTTAACTTCTTTACTTAAATTACCTTCTTTAGTCATAACGGTAATAGTAATAGGTCCACCTTGACGTGTCGCTTTAAAGTAAGCAGTACTTACACCATTTTTAACCTGTGGTTTATCGTCCACTACTTCAATAAAGTTGTTAACAGGCATGGAAAAAGACACTGCACCATCATACCCTTTTGGCATCTTTGAAACGGAAGCAGTGATAGAGAAGACATTTTCTTCGACATTGTCTGACAAGACAACTTCAATGTCTGTATTATCAACATCTAATTTAAGTCCTTTGTACTTATCCTTACTACATCCAGTAAATATAGCAACTGTACTTATAAGAATTAAAGTAAACACAATCAATTTTTTTCGTATGTAACCCATGGCTTTCATCCTTAAAATTTAATATAGTTTTTGTTAATTTTTATCTTTTAATGCAATTA
>SAMEA104315432__coassemble_208_pt1 | contig 33516 bp, 22 predicted proteins | sample SAMEA104315432__metabat2_high_PE_031 | metagenome-assembled genome bin SAMEA104315432 (sample SAMEA104315432) | gut metagenome | biome: Monkey gut; feature: monkey-associated habitat; material: faeces | place: China | collected 2013
AACAAAAAACACGCTGTGGAGTATAATGCGTGTTTTTGTCACCTTTATTAAACGAAAAATATAGGTAGAAATGAAAAATGGAAAAACATTTTAATCTTTTAATTAAAATGCGTTGTTATTATACACCGCCCCGAGTGTATTGTCAATAGGGAATTTTGCAAAATTTAACTTAAATTTGTAAGTACTTTGGTCAAACCGAAACTTTGTGTAATAATTACTTTATCTGCATTAGACAATATAATTATCTTTGCACCGCTTACTGATTTGTGGTCAAACGCAGTTGTGTTTTTTATTTTTATAAGTATTTTATTTTTATCCCAATATGTAATAGTATAATTAAGGCTTTTATCATTTTTAAGTTTGATTAATACGGTAGGATTATAGAATCCTTCACCCAATATTTTTATAGTATTTTTAAATTTAGGTACTACACCATAGACAATCATTTTTTGACTAGGTAATCTATTGCCCATTTTCGATAATTGAAGTTGATTGATTATACTGACATGAGTATCGTCTGGCACATCATCAAGCACTACTGCATTGGGAGAAATAAAACAATTATTACCTATAGTAATATCTCCTAACACTCTACAACCAGCACATATTGTCACATTGTCTTTTAGTGTCGGGTGACGCTTAACCGGTAATGCCGTCTTAACATTCTTACTACCTAACACTACATCATTAAATAGATTGCAACATTTACCGATAACTGTAGTCGAACCTATAACGACATTAGCACCATGGTCTATAAAAAAATATTCGCCTATAATGGCTTGCGGGTGTATATCAATTGATGTAAAACTCGCCACTTTCTCCATAAATTCTCGAGTTAATTTGTTATTATCTTTATCTAAATATCCGCCATAAAATATTACATTGGCTATACGATAACACAAAGTAGCGATTAAACTTTTTGTTTTTAAATTTTTTACAACTTCTACACTATTTTGTGATGGGTCAAGACTAGCAATAAAGTGTATATCTTTATCAATTAAATCCATAACTTTACTAGTAATAATCTCTATCTGCGATAAAGATAAATACTCGCCAAAATAATCTATTATTAATTGTTGTATACCATCTATGGTAATGTCATAATCAAATATATTTTTACTCATAATATTTAATATGCATATTGCAAAAATTTGTTTAAAAAAATAAGCATTAAAAATGCTTATTTTTGGTTATCATCATTGGCTTGGTCAATCTTATCAGACTGAACACCATCCTTAACACAACTTAAATTGTCGTTAGGTATTTCTATTTTAATATCTTGACTAGTCTTTTCTATATTTTCACATTTCAATTCTTCTTGAGTCAAGTATCTATCATAATTATATAGTTCAGCATCTTCATTACTTATCATAGCAGGTTTATTGCGTCTGCGGAAATTAACAGTTTCTGTCTTTGCTTTGGCTTTTTTAACCGAATCTATAAATATAGGTCTATTACCCCACTTTTCATTCTCATCTACAACATTGCCATCAATTACTTTAAATAAGTGATTCATACGAGTCATAACTGTATGTGAGCGTTGTAGTAAATCATTAACCGCATCATTAAATTCTAGTTGTGGATTAGCATACAATGGTTTACCTATATGGACGGTAACAAACTTGGTACGCATACCAAATTTCTTAAATATGCCACGACTTCTTCTAAAATTAATACATATAGGAATAATAGGGACGTTGTTTTTTACAGCAAAATGAAAAGCACCAGTTTTAAATGGACGTATCTTATCATAGTATGGCCACAAAGCCGCTTCTGGGTATACACATATCCATTTTTTCTTTGCCAAAAGTTTATCAGTTTCTTCAATAAATGCCCTCTTGGCACTAGGTTTTGATGGAATAGGCATAGCCCCTAGGGCTTTCATCACTATGTTTAATCCCTTAACTTTCATGGTATTTTCTAGTACGTGAAAATATAATTTTTTAGGATATACACATTGTGCACCTATCATACAATCTAGATATAATACATGGTTGGTAATAACAACCGCACCACTCTTTTTAAGTCCACGTAAGTTACGTTTACCCCTAATCCTTGTGCCGTGAGTCAACAAAACTATAAATGGCACTAATAATGCAACAATGCACCAAAAAATAAATGCAAAAAATCTACCAATAGGGTTTTTGATTGTAAAATGATACTTTGCAGTAATCTCCCTATCGGAATAATCTTTTATTACTTCTCCATCAACATGAACATCAGTCTTACCTTCACGTTCAAGTTGTTCATAATCATATTTCTTTGCCATAATACAATATATATTGTATCATAATAAAATTATTTACCCAACGATTTCTACATATAACTTAAATTTATTTATGACAAAAAAATAATAATGGTTAACATTATTATTAATCTAATAAACGTGTAAGTAAGATAAATACCAACACATATGAGATGTGATAAAAAGTGATATTTTTTAATAAAGTTTGACAAAATACGTCAAAATTATTTAACTTAAAAACAATTCTCGTGTAATATATTAGTAATAACAAAAAAGGAGTAAAATGACATGGCAAAGAAATCTGATTACCTTGGTTTAAGTTATATCGTAAGTGTTATCTTGGCTATAATCCCTATAACCGCTTGGGTACTAGGTATTATTACTAGAGCAAAAGAAGGCAAACTTGTTGCTGCTATCTTAAGAATACCTTTGGGTGCAATCCTTTGGATACCAGACATGATCCTTATGATTGTAAGCAAACACATTTTACGTTTACTTAATGTTTAATAAAATAAAAAAACACTACTACGGTAGTGCTTTTTTTATTTTTAATTAGAATATATAGTTACATATTTATGTTAATTTGTCTTTCACCCCGCCTGTCATTATGAGTGCTAGTCGAACTTGGAAGTGAAGCGGACAAGCGACAAACTTGTTTGTCGTAATCTAGGCGGGGTAAGTTAAATGTATGTTTGTAGTAACTTTACGTTTTAAGATTCCAACGGCTTTGCCGTTGCCCTACGGGTTCGACTACACTACGTTCCGCTCAGAATGACAACATATAATCTGTACGTTAGAAATAAAAATAGTATAAACTACACGTTTTGAGATTCCAACGGCTTTGCCGTTGCCCTACGGGTTCGACTTCGCTTACGCTACGCTTTAGAACTGACACACATATGGTAAACATTAAAAATAAAAATTATATAAACTGCACGTTTTTGGACTCCTTCGTCTTGTTGTTACCCTACGGATTCGACTCCATTTACACTATGCTTTAAAACTGATATATATAATCAATTTATAAAAAAAATACCCAAACGGGTATTTTTTTATTACAAATATTATTCGCCAACGTAAGGGATTAATGCCATAAAACGTGCACGTTTAATAGCAGTTGTCAATTCACGTTGATGTTTAGCACAAGTGCCAGTTTGTCTTCTAGGAACAATTTTGCCCTTTTCTGTAATATATCTACGTAATTTTGCTACGTCTTTATAATCAATATATTCTGATTTTTCTACACAAAAGTTGCAAACTTTTTTTCTAGAAGTTTTCTTAAAGCGCTTTGGTGCAACGGCTTTATCTTCAGCCACAACAACATCTTCTTGTTTTTCTTCGCTCATAATTTAACTCCTTTAATAACTTTTAATTAGAAAGGTAGGTCATTATCATCTATAGGTTCAAGTTCAGTAACTTTTTCTTCTTCTTTTCTTGACTCTACACTATCGGTGTTTTTGGTACTAATAAATTCTACTTCTTCAGCCACAACTTCAGTAACATAACGTTTACTGCCGTCTGGAGCATCATAAGCACGACTTTGTAGTGAGCCAATAACAGCCGCTTTACTACCTTTTCTTAAGAACTTATGGCAGTTTTCTGCCAAAGCACGCCATACTACAATGTTAATGAAATCTGCTTCACGTTCACCACTAGAATTTGTGTAACGACGAGTAACTGCTAGTGCAAAACGGCATACAGAAACACCATTAGTAGTTGTTGAGATTTCTGGATCCTTTGTAAGGTTACCAATTAAAATAACTTTATTCATAACGTTTTATCCTTCAATGATTAATTAATTATGCTTCTTTCTTTAAGCACAAACTACGCATAACGACTTCATCAATATTCATTAAATCGTTAATACGTTTTGGCAAAGATGGTTCTGCTTCAAATTCAAACAAAACATAGTAACCTTCTTTCTTGTAGTTAATAGGATATGCTAATTTTTTAACACCCCATTTATTGATACCTACAAGTTTGCCTTCTTTTTCCATTAAATCTGTATACTTTTTAACAGCGGCGTCTTTTTCTTCGTCAGTTAAAGTAGCAGAGAAAATAGTAAGCAATTCGTATTTGTTCATAAATTACCTCCTTATGGTCTTATCGGCTTTTTACTAAAAGCAAGTTGGCAATTAATATACCAATGATTATAATCTTGCCTAAATAACTAGTCAAAATTAACTTTGTATTAATGGCAACATTTTAACCCTAGTATTAATTACGTGTGTATTATATCAAATAAAAATAAAATAATCAAGTATATATTAATGTATATTTTAAAGTATATCATAATAAAAAAATCAAGTATGTTAAATATACCTGATTTTAATATTTATTAAATTGTTTAAATTAATACTTAATTATCTTAAACAAATGCTCTAAACATCGAATAACTTTTTTATTATTAAAAATAGTGTTTTATATTTTAAATTTTCACTTTATATTTTATAACGTTGTCTAAACTTAATTAATTTAATTATTTGTTAGTATTATCATTTGCCACTTGTTTAAAGTTAACTGTATATTTATAGTTTGCATTATTATTGGCTTCGTTACCTACAAATGTAATTTTAACATTTTTGCCATCTACGCAGATTTGAACATCTCCACCATTAAATTTAGTGTAAGCATTTTTCTTTTCAGAGTCAGTAAACATAGTGATTTTTGAACCGTCTTGGGTGTAATACAATTGGTCACTGCCGAATGTAACTGTATCATTATCTGCAAACTTAACACTTACATCTTTATATTTATCTTTTACAGATTGTTTTTCATTTTCAAGTGCGGTTTGATTAGCAGTGCCTGTTCCTGTAAAATCTACTGTAGAATTATCATATTCAAAGTCTCTACCTTTTACACTCATAGTTCCGCAAGCATACAACATTAGACATGGTAATACTAGTACTCCCAATAGAAATAGTTTTGATAATTTTTTCATATAATGTTCTCCTTTTTTTCTTTTACTCTATCGCAGACTAATACCAAAATCAAAAGAATGAGAACATAAATTAAAAGTTTACTAATCTATATTACAAAATATCTAATCACTAATTCTTTTTCGACACAAACCCCTATAATTAAATTTTTCCTTGTGTCGTTAAATCACAAGTGAAAACAACATATTTAAGATAATCTTCTTTATTATCTAAACTATCTAAAAAATCTTTCCATTGTTGAGTATGATACTTAAAGAAATAGTCATACACTCCCAAAATATCAGTCTGATTGTTTTTACAAGTATTAATAATATGAGCCAAAGTAGAATATATAGTTTCTTGGGTCACATCTTTTATATTGCCTTTAACAAAATTTTTAACAGCCACCATAGAAGTAATATCATAACTATCCATAACTACTTCTTCAAGCCTTAATATTAAAAGAATATCATAATTAAATACTGGGGTATCGCCTAAAAAATATCCATTAGTGGTTACCTTTTTTTTAAAAATTTCAAAATTAAGTGTTGCATCATTAAACTCGTCACTATTAACATTGTCGACTTGAATATGTCCTTTTTTAGTTGTCTTACTTAACAGGCTTAACCCATCCATATCTTCGCCTTCAATAATTTTTATCGCTTTGCCCTTTTTAACAATTAATCCTTTACCTTCATTTTTTAATATTTTTGTAGGTGGAGTCGAACCCGAATTTCCACTTTGTCCTCCGCTTTTTGAAGACTCTCCGCCACCTTGTTCACTAGATTGACTATCACTAGAATTACTTCCGCTATCTTGTGAAGAACTACTATCATTTGATTGCGAATTGTTTTGGTCGCCTGTACCACTCTGCTTATCTTCGTTGTCGCCCAAATCTTCTTCTCCTTCATTACTTTGTCCTACACTTAATATAGGTAGAGCCATTGATGATGAGTTGGAAAAATAGTTAGCATAAAAAGCCTCTATATTAGATTTTTTCGCAAGTACATATTCATGATTAAGCAGAAGCACATCACTTAATGTTATAGCTCTTAATCCTTTTTGAGATGCTGCAGTTTCTATTATTTCTTTCGCAGATTCTTCTGCAACAATCAATGATGCATTAGATGTTAAGTTATTGGTACGTACAAAATAGTCTAGGTATTCTGTAACATCTTCTTCAAACAATTCTTTATTAATTACTATTGAATCACAATGTGCTAGTCCCGGTAATTTACCTAGTACTAATGCAAGCCGTGTAAATGCGTCTCCTACATTTTTACCATTAACCACCATAGATTTAACTGTTCCGTCAGAACCACCACCGCCACCCATAGTCCCGCTATTGGGCATGATAGAATTAACACTTAACTGGATTCCTTTATCTATTTTATCTAAACCTATACTTGTTATTATACTTACCTTATCAGTCTCTGGTACTTGGTAAATTGAGTATGGTATAAACAAGGCTATGATAAGTATAAATGCCACTAGATATTTATGTTTACTAAAATATTTTATCATAGCTATCTCCTTTATTTTATGGTTTAAATTTCTACATTTTTAATTTAAATTGTTTGTTCTTTAATGTTACACCACTAATATCAGTTAATTGATATTTAATTACTTTTTTATCGTACACGTCAACCCAATTAAATCCATGTTTATTATTTAAAATCAAAGTTGAAACCAAACATATTATTGGCAATATTGTCTGAACAGAAATAATAAATACTGAAACATAAATACTAGTTACTATATTAAGCATTCGTATCAAACTTAAATATAAATAGAATACAGTTATCACTGCCAAAACTGTCACAATAGTCATATTAATGTATTTATTTTTAATAGATAAAATTTCGCCCAGGCAGGTAGAAGAACAATAAAACATAAGCCCGATTTGTAAGAACATAATTATTAACCAGACTAAAATGTTAACCCAATTAATAGTCCCCGTAGCAGTATTAATGTTGGTATATAATAACATTTCACTTATCGCAAGTGACCTATTAAGTCCGGTATCTTTAAATATACTTGCGAATATAACATAGAAAATTACCACAATTATATCTGTAACTATTAAGGTAATAATTATGGTACGATTGGTATTGGGACGATAGTCAATATTACCCATTAATAGTAATAGTATTAAGTAATCTCCAAAAGCATATGCACAATACAACAACGCTTTAAATATTCCACTAGCGCCTTTTTCAAACATAGGAAGTATATTAGAAAAATCTGCCGAAGTAGCAGGAACAAATATTGTAAATATTAAGGCAGCAATTATTAAAGGTATAAAGAATTGTATCGTTCTACCAAAGGTACGAAAGTCTTTAAGCATCATGTATCCAGATAGTAAAAATAGCGGGAACATGTACACAAACCAGTTGATATTGTCAAAAAGTGTCTCGTTAAAGTAATTATGCACTTCTTTTATAGCAATTATTCCTTTTGAAAAAAATCTTAAAAACAGTATTACATAGATTATTTTTGAGACAGTTTTACCCATAACTCTAGTCAGTAATTGAGATAAAGTAATATGCGGATTGGACTTAATCACATACAGAATAATTAGCGTAAAAATGAAATCCATACCTAGTCCTATAAACATAGGAACATATACATCTCTATAAGCATATTTTGCAAATATAGATGGATACACCAAGAACTTAAGACTAATTGTTGTAAGTGCTAGAATAAATCCGGCTTGTACACCACTAACCTTTTTTGTCATTTTTCATTCTCCTTAAATTTTTATTGGGATAACTTAATGGTCTAGTTTCCATTTCAATTAATGGTTGTTTAATCAATGCATCTTTTATATCATTTTTAACATACGGCGAGAAAGGACTTAAATATGGTGCTCTAAAGTTATCATAATCATTAAGGTACATAATTACAAAAATGCTTAATATTATCAAACCATAGAACCCCAACATACTACCAGCCAAAGTAAACATTAACCTTAATATACTTAATTGTTGAGACTGGTCTGGTATGGTATACAAAGTAATACCGCTTAAAGCAACTATCATAACTGCAGGTGGAGATATTAAGCCCGCTTTAACTGCAGTATCACCTAGTATCAAAGCACCCACTACTGATAATGCTATACCTAAATATTGTGGCATACGCAAACTTGCTTCATATAATATTTCAAATAGTATAAGAACAAAAAGTATTTCGGTTACTGGAGTGAGCGGAAGCCCTTGTGTAGAATTGGTTATTGTAATTAAAAATTTAAGTGGTATGGCTTTATAATGATATAATTGCATTGCTATATAAAGTCCCGGTAAAAGTATAGTAATAAAACAACTAATGATTCTTAACATTCGTACAAAAGTAGCATTAGCACTTATCTTATAATAATCATCTGCCGCTTGAAAATCTTCAAATATTACATAAGGTAAAGTAATAGCAATGGGCGAACCATCAACCAAAATTAATATTCTACCTTCCAACATTTTTGCACATGCAACATCAGGTTTTTCCGTATTACCCAATTGTTTAAACATACTTTCTTTATGGGGCTTTAAAAATTCGTTAATATAATAACTATCAATTATTCCATCAATATCAATTGTTTTAAGACGATTGATAATTTCTTTAACCAAGGTTTTTTCTGCAATCCCCTTTAAATACATTACACATACAGATGTAGTAGTAACTCTACCCACAGTTAACATTTCTGCAACTAAATCTGATGTAGATAATATTTTTCGCACCACTGCTATATTGGTTTTTATATTCTCATTAAAACCTTCACGTGGACCTTTCAATACCGCACTAGTAGGCGGTTCGGTTAAACTTCTTTCTTTAGGTTTGTCCAATTCTATTAAATATATAGTTTTATATTTATCTACAATAATTGCAACTTTACCTTTAGTTATTTCGCTAATTATTTTGCAAAAATCTGTTTCTTCCGCCGTCTCGGGATAGACCACTATATTACCCATTAATTGTTCTAAATTATCTATTTTGCTAGTGTCTGCCAATTGCAAAGGCTGTATTACAAATTGAGATAGTTGCATAACATCAACCATACCTTTAAGATACACAATACCTATATTGTAATTACCCGATGTAAACTGCTTAATTATTATGTCTTTACTATTATTAAATTGTGATTTAATATTATTTATATTCGACTTTAAATTTGATGTTATATTCATAAATTCACCTTACCATAGTTTGTGGTAAAATCTTCCTTTTATACTTAATTATTAAATAATGATACCAATGTTATATAATATATTTTATACATATCCATCAAACACATAGCAGTAGCAGAGTTAAATCTGTAAGACAACAATACAGTCAGTTTATATAGCAAAATGTACAATATATATTTAAACAATATAAAACAAATAGAAAATACATGTCAGTTCTAAAGTGAAACGAAAGCGGAGTTGAACCCGTAGGGCAACGGCAAAGTCGTTGAAATCCCAAAACGTGCAGTTTATACTATTTTTATTTCTAACGTACAACTTATACATGTCATTCTGAGCGTAGCATAAGCGAAGTCGAACCCGTAGGGCAACGGCAAAGCCGTTGGAATCCCAAAATGTAAGGTTAATACTATCACATACCTTACTTTACCCCGCCTAGATTACGACAAATAATATTTGTCGCTTGTCCGCTTTGCTCCCAAGTTCGACTAACGCTCATAATGACAGGCGTGGGAGTGGACTACTTGACATAATAAACCAGTTTTTTAATTAAAATTTAGTTACACATAAATTACAATGCACAAGTTTATCACTTGATAAATAACAGGCAAGCAAGATAGATAACTTATCATAGTATGTGAAATTAATTTTGTTTAATATTTAATTAATTAACAAAAAAATCTCCACAAGGTAAATTGTAGAGATTTTTTAATTTCTTAAATTATTATTCTTAATGGTAGTTACAATCTATTAAGCAGCCAAAGATTGAGTACTAATATTTTTTACAGATTCTGGCAAGTTAATTAAGTTGATATTATATATCGAACCTTTAGTATTGGCACTTACCTGTCTAACTGTAGTTCCAACTAATAGTATATTACCATCAGGGAATGCACAAGCGGTTTTTGCTTTTTTACAAGCAGATGACATTTCTGCATTGTGCAATGTCGCATACCTATCTAATGCAAGTGTGATATATTTTTCATCGAACGCCACTTCAATACCATATTGCTTATGTTGAAGCATATAATTAACCAAATCTTCAAATTCTTCATCAGAACTAATTATACGATTATGAAGTCCATCATAAGTTGATACAGCATAAAAATAGTATTCGTTATAGGCAGGCATAGATTCATTACGATCTCTATCAGATGCAGTATGAGTAGTCGAAACAAATGCATCACTAACCAAGAAATATTTATAACTTAAAAATTCTTTTGAGTTAAAGTTAACGGCTTCGCCACCATCATTAAAGTCACTTGCATCAGTTTTAGTAACTGTCCAAGTAATATCTACTATATACCAGTTACCATTAAGTTTAACTTTGTTCCAAGCATGCAAGCCACCTTTTACTTCGCCTGTAATACGTACTGCATCTATACTTTCCATATTGCAAAGTAATGAGAAAGTTTTTGAGAATCCATCGCAAACCGATAATCCATCATATAACACACCTTCTAGGTAGAATGATGTAAATGCAGTAAAACTAGGTTCAGCTTTACTATCACGATTAACTATATTATCATCGTAAACACTATTAAATGAGATATAATCAAATATAGATAATACTTTTTCGTAGTCTGACATCTGGTCACTAATTATTGTACGTAACACATCTTTAACTTTAGAATAAAGTTTGTATGCCGAGCAATCTGTAGTTAAAAACATAGGTGTTACACCACTTTCAATTGCATGATAAAGTTGTTCGCCAGTAGTTACATATTGAATTAATGGCTTATTATTAGTAGCAAAGTTGTCATAATCAGCCGAACGTTTTTCATAATTAACTGTTTCGTAGTATGGAGTATCAAGTGTATTTTGTGTGCGAACTGCAGACAATTTTTCTGTAGGCTCAGTACAAGCAAATATAAATTTAATTGTAATATCATTTTTGTATGGGTTAAGACTAGATAATCCAGCCAAAGATGTATCATAATCACATGTTTCGGTAAAACTTGCACAAGCATTATTGACAGCTGTTGTTAAATGAATATGCTCTTTTGTTCCATATCTATTAGCCAAATTTTGTAGATAATCACTAGCAAAATATACTTTTACTTCTGCCATTCTATAAATAAACATGTAATATGCTAATTTGTTAAGTTCGGATTGGTCTGTAATATAATAATCACCTAGATAGCCATCTACAAAGAAATATTGACTATTATAAGTAGGTTGTACATTACAAGTATTAGCATAAACGACATCTGACAATATTAGAGTTGCGTTGCTATCCATAACTCCAACTCTTAACATGACTACTTCATCGTCACTTACATAACTTGAATAGTCAAAAGCATTGATTTTGGTTTCAAACAACTGTTCGCCCACAGTATTGGAGTACATAAATACATAATATATATCTTGATTTTCTTTTGTGTCCCAAGTAACTATATTATTTTCTACTTTAACATTAGTGATAAAACTTAATATTGAATTATCCACTTTAACATTTTGCAATGCAGATTGTGTCGATGTGCCAATAATATAAGTCACTGCATTAGATTTTTTGCTATCATAATATTTATCAGCCTTGGCTATGATATATATCTTATAAAGTTTAGTTTCTTCTTTAATTATTGAAGCAAATACATAATAATTTTCGGTATCACTATTAAGAACAGTATCTACACATTCTTCATTAATATATACGTCATATTCGGTAGCATTTTCCACCGTTTGCCATGTGATTTTCTTATCATCAGAATTAAGTGTGATGGTAGGAGAATCAAGTGTAGGCTTAAACCAGTTATTAAAAAAACTACAACCAGTTAAACCACAAACCGAAAACAACATTATTACTAAAGATAATATGGTTATTAGTTTCTTTTTCATGTCTCTCCTTTTTATTAAATACAAATAATATAACAAATAAAATATCATATTTATTTAATAATCACACAACTAATATATTTTGTGTTTATTTTGTATTATTTAATCATTTTTTCTTAATTTTATGAGCCAATTCAACCAATTTGGCTTTAGATTTTTTCTTTCTAGTCGAAACAATAACAATGGCTACAATCAATATTATTGCTATAGAAACAAATAATATAATCCACCAAATATCAATCTCATTGTTTTCTTCTTCTTGATGGAAACCTGTATCCACATATGTTTCGGTCATATATTGTACCCAATGTTGTGGTGCATTACTCCAAGTTTCACGGTTTTTTATAATATTAGGTATGGCTTCTAGTGCTTCAATCTGCACTTTTAATACTGCATCATTGCCACCAACTACTTCTGTAATATTGGTTTCGCTAAATCTTAACCAATCTATTAATACTACTTTATCGTTAGGCCACAAAACTTTACGGCAATAATAATATCCATCATCTTCTTTAACTACTGGACTAGGGTCAGTAGGACTACTAGGGAATTGGGCTTCCCACTCTGGATTATATTTTTCCCAGTTCTCGGTGTCTGGTTGAATATAGATAAAGTCATCATATTCGACACCATTAATAATAAGCGTTATTCTAAATCTTAAGTATATAGTTACCCAATCATTGCCTTCATCGCCTTCTATCTTTTCACTATTGCGGGCAACTATAATCAACTTATATTTATCTCCCGGACTTATATTTTTAGGTATTAATTCGCCCGAGACTTCAGCGTCATAGAAAATATCTTTATTGGTCATATCTACACTAACTTTAATAAAGTCTTTACTATATGTAGATGTTTTTTGTAAATATAGATATACCCCCATAGTGATAGTAGCCACCAACAATAATATAAGCATAACTGTTAAAATAATGTTTATACTTTCACGTCTTAAATTAACAATATCTTTTGTACGTTGACGATTGTATCTATATATGTCTTCAATCAATCTTTCATTTTTACGATGAATTTGATTTTCTGGAACATCACTTTCAGGTTCTGGCTCGACTTTTTCTTCACGCATTAATTCTTTTTTAATGCGTGATATTTTTTTATAATCAATTTTTTCTTTTTTCTTTTCAGTGTTTTCGTTAGACTTTTCTTTATTATCTATCTTTGTAAAATCAGCATCAGAATCTTTTTTTACTTCTGATGCTTTAGTCGAACTATTGGTATTGTCGGCAGTACTTAAATTATTGTCTGCCTTAACTGTATTATTATAGTTAGCACCATTATTAACACTACCAGTTTTTGGTTTATCTGCATCAAATCTTTTTGTTTTTGATTTATCATTATTATTTAAGGATTGATTATATTTAGATAATTGATTAATAGATGGATTATCTAAACTATTAATTTTATTTTTTGCATGAGAAGAAGATGCCGATTTATCGACACTAGAATTAACAACTTTCTTGTCTTCCTTTTCTTCTCCCATATTATTACCTGCTTAATTAAATATTACTATCACTACCTGCAAAGGCTTCAGCGAAGATAGATTCTACATTACGGATAGTAGTAACCATATAAGTACCAGTATTATCTTCTGGCGAAGATGGTATAAGTGCTTGTATAGCCTGCACCGAAAACCAGAATGTAACCTTAGCAGTACTAAATTTATTGTCTACTATGGTTGGCATAATGATTACTTGGTCTTTGTTAGGATTAAGGAAATCAATTACTGGGCCTGCTTCACATACGATATGTTCGACAGTAGAGTTTTTAATATCTTGGGTGTCGTTATTACCATTGGTATAATACCACCAGCCAGTATCTGAATCTAATATCCATGGGTGTGACTCTCCGTTAAAAGCAGCCTTGGCCATAATCTGTTCGTTAAGCAATCCTACAAGTTCGGCTGTTTCTTGTTGGTTGGCAGAGCCACCTTCTACAGTAACGTTAAGTTTAACACGCAAAAGAGCGGGTGTCTTACTTGCTTGAAACTTGACACCAGCATAAGTGTTAATGCGCATACCCGGTAAAAGACGTGGTGAGTCTATAGTAAATGGTAAATCTGCACCATCAGGCAAAATTTTGCCATCATCAGACTCGGTAATATTGACTACAACTGGGTCACCAAGGCTAATAGTGGTAACACTTCTGTCCGAACTTGCAAACCACGCAAAAGTAGCACCTGCAACTAATGAAATAGCCAAGAGTACACTCAAAACAATTATTAAGCTTGTGTATTTATTAATCTCTTTTGATACTTTCAACTTAACTCCCATGTCCCAAATAGACACTATTACACATCTTAATCATTATTAGTATATTAAATTTTTAGGTTTTAGTAAAATAAAAAATCCCCAAAAATAAGTTAATTTATAATATATTATATATTTAAGCCTATATTTTATTCAGTTAACCATATATCTGGGGATAACCAATAACCTTGTGCATAATTGCTAGCATAGTCTACACTCTCACTTGTTATAACCATAATATGTTTATTATTGGATTTCATATCTTTTTGAATGCCTATAGGTATCGTGATTGATTGGGTCAATACTATATCTATTTTTTCTTTTATTAACTGCTTGTAATAATAGTATCCGTCATCTCCCTTATACCATAAATCGTCAGTTTTAATATCTAAAGGAAAGTTATTACCATCTCCATTAATCATATCAGCCTTAACTCTTAACACTAGTGGATTAATCACTTTATCAATATGGAGTTTAACTACCTGTGGATATTCTACTCCTTCAATAATATTTTTAACCAGACTTACGGCTTTACTTGAACTTTTATTTGTACCAACTTCCAAGTTTATTTCTTTTAAAAAAGCCTGTGAATTATTTTTCGTTACATTAACATATTTTGTTATAAAAATACTCGATAATATACTTCCAATTATTGTCAATACCAAAAACACACATACTGCCCAAATTAAGCCAATTTTTACTCGTTGAAGTTGACTAATTTTTAAGTTAAAATCATCTACATTATTTTCGCTTTTATTATTATTTTTTGTGTTATTTTTATCTTTTAATTGGTTACTTACATATTTACCTTTTGTCGATTTTTTTAATTGATTTTGTTGATATTGACTAGTAGTATTATTACTAAACTTTTTACTATTTTTTGTATCTTTTTTACTTACTCCACTTCCCTTATTTTTAGTATTATTACTTATAGGTCTAGTATTTCTAGATGAGTTGTTTTGAACAGATTTTTGTATATTTTTTGATTGTTTTTCATTCATAGAGACATTTATCCTTTTACATATTTTAATAATTTTTAACATAAAAATAGTCTTTATTCATTAAACAAAAATACAGACACATATTCTGTGTCTGTATCATTATAATTAATCTATTAATCTTCAATAAGTTTACCCCATGTAGGATTATTAATATCTTTAATTGGGTTTTCTACATTCATAGTTTGGATAGCACTAACAACATAATCTACTGTTATATCTTTGTTAGCAAATATATTAGTAAGTTTAGTACTAATACGAATTTGACCATCAATAAAAGTATGTCTTTCGCCATTATAAGCGGTACGTGCTTGTATTACTCCATCAACGTTCTCACTAAATACCCACCATTTTCCACCATCATCACTACCAAAATCTACTTCAACCCAATCGCTTCCTATTGGATTAGGTGCACTACTACCATTGTCAAAATCAACCAAGCCTTCTTCAATTATGTCGCCACCCATATCTGTTAACGCATTAGAACTTACTTTAAGTTTAACCCTTACAAAAGCGGGAGAAGATGGACGATTTTCCATACCCATAACAAAGCCTAATTTCATATTTATCTTTGTACCCGGTAATATAATAGTATCTTCTAAAGGCAATGAAATTGTACCACCTTGTGGACCTTTTTGCGGTACATTAATATCATCAGTAATATATATTTCTACGGGGTCAGAAAGTCTAATACCCAACATATCCGAGATAATACGTGTATACCATGCAAAAGTTACACCGCCGACTAAAGTCATAAGCAGTAATGCACTTAATATTATTATGGCTATACGTTGTGAATTAACCAAGTTATCACTTTTACGTTCGGTCATTATCTATACCCCCTTTTTATTCTACACTAAATAATACATTAATCCAATAAAATAATAACATATTACATAAATACATTATGCGTAATTGTATTAATTTTAATTACCACTTTTAATTGGTGGATTTTCATAATCATATGGTTTAATTGCTTCCTTCCAAGCGGCTGGCGCAAAAGTCCATTCTGATGCAAACGAGTACGCTTTATAATATCTTTGAATTGCATACACTGTAATAGTAATTTCTATAGGTTGGTTTTTATCTATATTATTAATATCATTGGTTACATATATACCTGTATTAAATGTAGCAATTTTTGTATCACTTATATATCCTACATAATAATAACATTCGTCTTGTTCGCTATATATCCAAGTTTGTTTACTTTCTGCTTCATCTTCTGGAGAAACATATAGTACTGGAAATACCACATTATGGTCCTTAACTTTATAATTGGTCTCTAATTTAACTTTAATATATGCTTCGTCAGTATTATTCTTACATTTAATTGTAGTAGGCATATTATCATAAATTTTGTCAGGTTGTAGATATTCTTCATCAAAAGTTAAATCCGCGTTTACTTCCAACTTTACCTCGCCTATAATTAATACTTTTTTTGCTGTCTCACTCTCACCAAACCATGCGGAAGTAACAAAATAAAATATTAAAAAACATAAAATGATAATGATAAGCAATGAAATAACTTTATTAAATTTTGCACCTAAATGATTATAGTCATAAACGCTATCTTCCATTGCTATCCCCCTTTTATAGATTTTTAATATTTATCATATACAACAAATAAATTAACAAGAATATTTATAGTAATCACTACATACTTAAAGAAGTTCACACTTTTTTCCATGCTGTCCATTGTTCTAAAAAGTCTGAAGTTAAAACACCAAAAGGTTTATCTTTATCGTCTGCATTTACTTGATATGCATTACCTGAATATGCCACAATTTCGGCGCGTATATGCACAAACACATCAGTATTATCTAGCCCACTAACAGTAGGTGTAATATTGTCAATTATCTTTTTAGTAGTACCCGCATTAAGTTGTTCGTTAAGGAACGAATTAAATGCATATAAATCATTGATTAATTCATGGTCATATAGATTAACCCAGTTGGTTTGTGTCATATTCATTTGATTGGTTTGAATTATAAATTTAGCACCTGCTAAATCTGTATAATGGTCTACTGGTCCTTCATCAGATGAAATAACAACAAAACATCTCACAATCCCCGGTATAGTACCTGTATTCTTAACTCTCACATCAAGAGCCTTTGTTTCGTTAAGTGCACCCAAAGTAACTTTAACAGTAGCACCCACATTGTATGTACCATCATCTTTTATTGTACCATTAATTTTTGTGTCGCCATTATAAAGTTCGATACCAACTTCACCTATTGTCGAATTACCTTTGTCTTGGAAAATATCAGTCAACCATGCAAAGGTAATACCTAAAGCCAACACAAGAGCTATTGCAACACTAAATATTGCAATAATCACTCTATTATCTATTAAACTTGTCCACCTTTGTTTTTGCATAATTAACTACACTTACTCCTATTTTAATTTTACGATTTTTTGGCTTTTTTGTAAAGCAATTATATTAATTACAAAAGTTAAAAAATAGGTATATGTTATTAGCATATACCTATTATATTATTTACTATTTTTATATTAACTATAAGTAACTATAAATAAAGCAAGCACAACGCATACTGTTATTATAATTATATTTTCTTTAATCAACTGCAAAGCAACACCTAAATCTTTTACATAGTACACCACTACTCCTACAAATTTGTTTTGTGCAGGACTAACTGGTGTTTCTACTGTAACATTCTGGTCATTACCATCTGCAGCATCACCACGAGTAACTAATGCTATATTATCACCTTTACCTTTAATATCTACTACTCTGTGGGTTACATTGGTTTTGCCACCTACTTGATAGGTAATTACATCTCCTATTTGGACATCAGATATAGGGACATGTTTAACTATAACAACTGTATTAACTGGCATAGTAGGGGTCATAGAACCTGTAAGAATTGTTAAAAACTTATAGCCAAAAGCAAACCCGGCAACTAAAGCAATCAAGGCTGCCAAGCATATATTACGTAAAACTATTAATGATATTTTTAAAACTTTATTTTCTCGTTTGTAAATATTGCCCATTTTTTCCTTTCTTTTTTCAAAAATATTTTTTGTTTTTTTATAAAGCCAAAGACCAAAATCATATATAGAAATTGGTCTTTTTCTTTATAAAGTTAATTGATAGCATTATACAGTTTGCCAATCAAGTACAGGCATACCATTGTTAACACTTACATTTCCGCTCTTAAATTTAGTACTTAAGTTGCCATTAGACAATATACCTTGTTTCAATGCGTCTTGACTCTCGTACTTTGTACCAATTTTTTTAGTATTATCCGAGCCAACTGGGTTATATGTATTACCAGTAGGGTCAGCATATAGAATAACTGCACTTGAATATCTACCACTATCTACGTTAGAAATACCAATAATCGAACCATATTTTGCTTTATCAGTATTATTAATAACCACATTAGCAACATAAACATATGAGTTACTAATTGCACCTGTACTTTCAGAAGCAACCAAACCACCAGCATATGAAGTTTGACTACTGTCACTAGCAATACTAATAGTAATAGTTGTAACTACCACATAACAATAATCAATTGTTCCAGTAGAACCACCGCCTATAGTTGTAGTATTGTTTGCAGCGATACCGCCTGCTTTTCCTTGACGACTACCACTTGCGTGAGTTGTTAAATCTCCAGTATTATAACTTTCAGTAATCTTACCATTATTCATAGCAGATATACCACCTACAGTATTACCTTGCAATAATCCTGTGTTACCGCATTGAGTTATTATTTTATTATTGTTAACTGCAATACCAGCAACACTAGTTTGCATATTGCCAATTGTAAATCTATATTTAAAGTTTATGTTATTAATACTGTTACGTATAGTACCATGATTGTCGTATACCATACCAGAAATATATTGTGATTGATTCATAGGCATATATACAATATCGGTTTCGCCCATTGTAGTTACGCCTTCAATATTACCATTATTTACTTGAGCAACAACAGCAAATATCTTTTGAGTATAATATGAAGTAGTTGCAGAGTTCTTAATAGTAAATGTTGTATTCTTAACAACACCAGTAGCACCTATCTTATAGAAGAATGCACTATTTTGAGTGCTATTTGAGTAATAGATATTGCTTATCTTATGTCCATTACCATCAAACACACCATTAAATGGTTGTTCAACTTGTGAGCCAGAACCTGCTTTACCTATAACATAATCAGTTACATATTGCATGTTGGTTGAAGTCATAGATATATCGTTAGCCAATTTAAAGTGGCTGTTTAGATAATAGTTAACATTAATAATATGTTGGGATTCTTTTAAGATATATGGATCGGTTTCTGTACCGCTACCACTATCAAATATCAAGAATGTACCATTAATAGCATCAGTATATGCCGAGCACATACGTTTACCATTAACAGAAGTAATATAATTTAATACTCTTACACTGAATGAACCTATAGTAGATAACTTGCAAGTGTTAACACCTTTATCCAATTTAGTTATAACTGGTTCGCCACCATTGTAAGTAATCTCTACCATACTCATAGTATTATTGGATTTATTAACCCAACTAATAACACCAGTATTAGTATTAACAGTTAAGTTGGTTGGAGTTGTAGGAACTTCAACGGCTATCTCATTAGATTTATTACTAATAGAGAAAATAGTACTATAAGTATAGTCGTAAGTATAATCGTTAGCATAAACTTGACAATATACCGAATATGTCTCGCCGAATGGGTGTGGTTGATCTGGAGATAATGCATCATTATTAGCAACTGCTTTTAAGTTAAACTTAACAATATCGCCCAAACCTTCTACATTATTTTCTTTAGTAATATATTCGTTACCATCAGTGTTAACATTGAATGGTTCGAATGTGTAACTCTTAATTATATTGCCACTTTCGTCATACTTAACTGCTGTAAATCTATAATATACTGCATTATTATCACGTTTAACAACAACAAAGTTTTCTGGATTGCTATCATCTTCTACTATGTATAGGCTTGCTTCTGGAGTATCCAATTTAACAAATTCCATAGTAACAATATCAGAGTTAAACCAACAATATCCATCTGGAGTAGGATCTTGTGGAACATCTGGGGTTGTAGGAGTGTCTGGATTGTCTGGATTACCTGAATCACCTGGATTATCTGGATTACCTGGGTCTTCCTTACCCCCTGCGTTGTCAAGATTGTCTTTATTTTTAGTATCGTCAGTATTGTCTAATTTCTCTTCTCCACCATCAGGTTTACCTGTATCAGAAGGTTTGGTTATGTCATTAGGATCTGATGGATTAGGTACTACACCATTAGAACCATTATAACCTATCTCTATCTTATACAATCCACTTTCCATTAAGGATTCATCAATTAATGATTTAACTAAATCATAACCTTCAGAAGTATTAATACTTTCATCTATTGCCAAATTAGTATTTTCATAAACTACAGAATCTACAGTTTTATCTGCATTAAGTTTACTTATCTTAATATTAACTCCGGTAGCAATAACATAACTTAAATCAGTAGAATTCCATTTTAGTATACCACCTTCTACTCTTAATTGTGGATTTTCAAGTTTCTTTGCTTGAACTTCTATACAGAAACCACCATTTAAGTATGTAGTATCAATATTTGCAGGAAGTGCACGTATCCTAATAATATATATACCATTATTAGGAGATAACATAGGAGATTCAAATGTTAATGTACGTCCTTCTTTAGCAAGAGAATATGTGCTTAATTCTTCATCATATAGATATACTTCATATCTTACACCTTCATTAACAGTTTTCCATGTTAATTTACCTTGTACCATCTCTATATCTTCTGGTGGTAACAATCTTTCATATTTACCAGAAGTTAAAGAGTCACCATTAACGTATCCTTGTGCTTGTGGGTCTTCACCATCTGTCTGACCCATTGCAAATACTTTAATCTCGTATTTATACATTAATTTATCTTCATTATATGTAGGATACATAGAAGAATCTAAATCAAAATAAATATATTCTTTCTTTTCATCAGCATAGTTGTCCACATCTATAACAAGCATATCTGTCTTATATGGGTTAATTAAAGAATCTGGATTCTCTGGATCTACTAAATATTGATTGATTGTTAAGTTGTATCTCTTAACTGCTTTATCAAGTATCTGCCATCTAAACAATCCGCCATATATTTCTGGTTGACCTACAATGTTACGTTTTTTAAATTCTAAATTTCTACTTGTATTTGTATCAGAAGAAATCTTATCAACACCATTACCAAATACTTTACTTGTAACATAATATGGCCCGCCCGATACTGGGAAATAACCATTATCCGTTAATGAATATATTACAATACCATTATTGATTGTAATAAATGCTGAATGTGGATTTTCTTCTGTTTCATCGCCACCGATAGTAATTTCTTTAGCATATTTATTATTGCTTCTATTTACTTCATTGTCGAATTCAGGGTCATATTTTGTACCCAATGAAGTACTCCAAATATAAATCTTTTGAGTTATTGCAGAAGCAATCTGTGTAACAGCAATGTTGCCATCAACTATTGTTACGGTAGGGTTTTGCAATCTTTCAATTTCACAAGTATTGCCAATATTACTTGTTAAGTAAATTGTCGAATTACCTATTGTTGTCGAATCATGAGTACCCAATGCCCTAACACTTAAAGTATAGATTGTCCCCGGTTTAACATCTGCACCTAAAGTAGATATTGGGAATCTATAAGTATTATCACCACTTGTTTTAAACTGTGATTTATTGGTTTCATTAATGATATATTCTACTTTAGTGCCTTCAGCCGTGTCGGTTGCAGTGATTAAATATCTTTCTTCGTGACTTGCATCACTAAATGACACTTTACTAAAGTATAGACAATCATTTTCAACCATAGTCTTTATACCAACTACTGGAGATTGTGGGATAGCTAATTTATGTCCAATGATAACTTCGGTATAACTTCCGTTAACTACATTTATCACATCAGTTATAAATAACGAACTTTCGCCCGGATCTGGTTCAGTAGGCTCGGTAGGCACGGTAGGATCTGTTGGTTCTGTTGGACCTTCTTTTCCATCTTCATTAGCAGTAATCAAACGTAGAGTAGGATTATCCAACAAAGTCATTACTTCTTCTTTATTAGGTTCATCACCTGCACCGCTTTGAGTACCATTACCTAAAAATCTAATTTTTATTTCATAAGGGTTTTTAATCTTTGTAAAATTAAAATCATAATAATAATTAATTGTATTCTTGTCATTTTTATCTTGTTCTATCTTTGTAACAAGTTGGTCTTTATACAATCTATTATTAATAGTTACTTCTATGTTTTTATAGAATTCTATATTGCTTGCTAATATAGGTTCGGCAGTAGACTTACCTGTAGCAGTATTAACTAAAACATTAGTAGCATTATCGTCTAAAGCATTGCCATTGTTAAGATATTTAATATATTCGTCAGTAGTCTTTAATTGCCAACTTACATATCCATCTCTTACAGCAAAACCTGTAGGTTTATTAGGTTTGTATACTTTTATAGATGTAATTTCATTTACGCTAGTATTAAGAGTAGTAACGCCATTACCCACAGCCCAAATTCTAACCATATAGAATGTACCATCTAGATATACACTACTTTCTAGGCTTGCCTTTGTAACACCTGATGTTAAGAAACTAATAATATTGCTCTCATCAAAAGTTTCGCCTTTACAAATATCTACTTTATAATCAGTAGCATTAACAATTGCGTCCCAATTAACAATACCCTTGTTTATGTAAATATTGGCATTTCCTAGCACTGTTGCTGGTGCTACCGAACCTTGGCTACCAGTCATATATTGCATTTCGGTAGGTTCGACATCTTCATTACCTGTAGTACCTACTGCCACTACATAGAATCCGTAAGAGCCACTAGGTAAATTGGTTGGTATAGTTATACCTGCAGAACCAGCATTTTTACCAGCACAATATATACCATCATAATCAGGATTGTATTCTTCAAATAATTCGGACATATTACCTGATATTAATTTAATAACATAACCTTCAGCATTTTCTACATTATCCCAATACAATTTAGAATCTTTAATTTCTATATTATATATACTTGGTAACTTTTTAAACTGTAGAGTATTAGATTCAGCACTATCAACACAACCTTCTTTAATTGCTCTAATTTTTATCTCATGCATTAAAGTATCATTAATCAAGTCGTTAACCATACGTGCTTCAGTAGGGTCAGCAAAATTTTCGTGTACCACATCTATAAGTGGGGCTTCTGTCACATCTGGATTTTCTGGATATGGTTGGAAATCAGGGTCAGGTTCTTGTGTTGTATAAGTAACTAACTTATTATCAAGATAGATTTCAAATTTTATACCTTCGCCACCTGCATGTGACCAGTTAAGGTATCCGTTGGTTATACGTACATTAGTTACATGTTTAATAATAGAAATGTTATACGCAAAAGCCTGTGCATTAATAACATAATTATGAATATCTCCTATAGGAGTAATATACATAATATAGTCGCCTTCTTCAAAGTCACTAGAATAAACTAAATCAAAGTTTTGAGCAGTAGCACCTACAGTATTGATAGTATAATCTTTAAATGTAGTAACATTAGTATCTTTTGGGTCAATATATGCGAATGATACTAATACATGTGTAGCATCAGTATTATTGTTAGTCATTTCTACTTTATGTGTTTTTCTGTTGTAAGAAACATCACTAACCGAAGATAACAAAGTTATTTTTATACTTTCGGATTTTTCGCCATTGATATAACCAAATTTTTTACCACCGCCTGGTGTAACAGTGTTTTTACCTTTTGCTTGAATAAAGAAATAATATTCGCCACTTTCTAATTGGTCAGACTTAAATTTCTTTTGTGTTTCTGCGCCATTATCTGTTTTGCATTCAAATGGTGGAACACTAGCATCGTCTTTAATACCAATTTCAAAATAGAAATTATTAGTATCTCCCGATGTTACTCCATCAAATGAATCAACAGTAAATGCACTCCATTTAAAGTAATAATCACGTTTACCCATTTTTTCATAATCACTAGAAGCATATGCCATAGCAATTATTGAGAAGTTGTTAACATCTGGTAATCTACAAATAACCATTTCACTAGGATTGCTACTAATATAACCACTTCTATGCGCAACCAAACCTACAGTATGGCTATTACCTTTTCTTACATTTAATGCTGCTTTATTGTAATCTACTAAACCAGTGTTACTTGGAAGTAATTCGCCATCAATATACAAGTCATAAACTTGGTCACTTGCTATATCCCAACGCAATATACCATCTTGAACACGTAAATTAAGTGATTCTGCATCAATCTTAATAATATTTTCAAGTCTAAATGATTGAATCGAATCTAGTATATCAGCATTGTTACCTATACTAAATACTTCAATATTATAAGTCCCCGCTGGTAAGGAAGTAAGATTAGACATATTAATTTCTACTATATTGCTTAATGGGTCTAATTCAATATCTTTAAGCATATGCACATCAGCATCTGCGTTATTAGCATCTGAAATTTCTATACGATAAGTAATTGTACCATCACCAAAGTTAGTGATTTTTAATATGTTATCATTAAGTACAACATTTCTAGGAGCATTAAGTAATCTTACACTACAACTTGTTGCAGGACTACCATTAATATAACCATTAACAGATTCTTCTTGTGAACCTACTGCAATTATATAGAAATTGTATAATCCAGCCACTGTCATCTTTGTTCTGAAATCTTCTATGCTGTATGATGTAGATGTAACTGTAACTTGATTACCAGTTTTATCATCTATAATATAGCCTGTTGCATTATCTACTGCATTCCATACAAATTGTTTGTTTACTACTTTAAAATCTGTAACCGAATTAAGTTTGGTCACTTTAAGCACTGAACTAAATTCACTGTTTAATTTATTAACACAAGTTACCATAACTTTAATGCTATATTCAACTCCTGCATTAAGTCCGATAGGTGTACAATATACTACACCTTCTTTTGTGGTAAGTGTAACATTAAGAATTTCATAACTATTCTCATCTTCTGGAGTCTGCGTGCCATAAACTATATAAGAATAATTACCATCTATTTTTGCCGTCCAAGTAATAACACCATTAATTATCTTGAAATTTTCAATTGTGGCACTTCTGCTAAATACAAATGGTTCACAATAATCTCCAGTAACTAGGCTAGTGTTATCGCCCAAGGCTCTAATTCTAACTGAAATATCTTCCAATTTATATGTTTCGGTATCAAAAGTATAGGTATTAACATTGTTAACAACAACAAATTGCTCTGCTTTATTACCATAAGTAATACCCAACTTATAACTTGTAGGAGATTGTCCACTAGGATTAGACCAAGTTAACACACCATTAACTACAGTTAAATTGGTAGGAACTCCCAATTTATCAAATTGTGTCTTTGTTACATTTGCGTTAATATAGCAACTTTCACTAACATTGTTTTCCGAATTACCTATTGCAGTAATTTCGACATTGTATTTACCAGCGACATAATCTTCTGGTAATACTAACTCTGTGCCGGTAACACTATATGTATTGGTTGTTTCGGCATCATCAGTTTTGGTAATAACTACACTATATTTTCCTGCATTGTTAACTGCATTCCATACAATTTTATAATTAGACTTAACATTATCATCTGCTATTGATTGTACTCTAACACTTAATGCATCAACACTTTCAAGTTTAATGATAGTTTTTAAAGCAAAATCACTGCTTAAAATATTTCTTTCACTAGACAAGGCTTTAATTCTAACAACTCTTTCGCCACTAGTGATTGGTAAGTTGGCTACAAAATTATCTTCTGTAGTATATACTTCTTGGTCAGCATCAATATAAATTTTGTAAGTATAACCTTCTACTTTATCCCAAGTAATATTACCATTGTCTACTTTAATATTAGTTGGACGAGTAAGTCTAGGGATAGTAATTGAAACTACATTAGAGCGTATATATCTTACACCTTCGCCTTCAGCAAGAATATATATTACATTATCGCCTTCAACGATATTTTTATTAATCTTGTAAGATTGAACTACACTACCTGAATTACCGATTAAAGTATATTCGCCATCATTAATCTTAACACTATAATTGATAGCATTGTCTACACCATCAAAGTATAATGTGTCATTAAGTATGTATGTATTAGTTACTTGAGCCAATTTAACAAATTCAATTTCGTCAGCATAGGCTTTACCACTAGTTATACTACGTACACCATCGCCTATAGCAACTATTTTTACTGTATGTCTACCTGCTTCATACTCACCGATAGGTAAAGTATATGTACATTCATTAGTATTAGCCAAGAAATTATCATCTACAAAAACATTGTAACTTGTAGCATCTGTAACTGCTTGCCAAGTAATAACACCTAAATTACTTACTGTACTTGCATTAACTTTATCAAGTTTAGTAAATGTTAACTGTGTATCATACAAGTCGCCATTGGCTCTATTGATTACTTCAGAAATAACTCCTAAAGCCTTAATATAAATACGATATGTACCTACTACATCTATCTTCTCGGATAAATCCAAGTATGGAGATGTAGAAATTGTATATTTAGTATCTTCATCAGATTTAACAATTATTGCATAACTACTTGCGTCTGTTATAGCATTAAAAGTCAAAGTATTATCACTAATACTTGCACCATCTACTGTACCTATACGAGTAAATTTAATTGAATTACTTTGACCTATTATAGTATGTGCAATATCTCCCACTGGAGTAACTGTGATAGTATATTCTGTACCTACAACATAACTAGAATCTATAAGTATAAAGTTATTAGTGATTTCAAATTCGGATACGTCTCCAATACTTGGGCTAACCGAAACTTTATAACTAGCAGCACCTTCCACTGCTTCAAATTTAACCAAACTTTCTGTAACTTCATTATTAACATTATTTTGGTTAAACAATGATAGTTGTGGTTGGGCTAATTTACATATTGAATATTCGTCTGTATAATCCGATGCAATAATAAGATTGTTGTTTTCATCTTTATCACCATTGAATGCAGCACAAACTTGAATAGTATGTGTAACTGTATCAGTAGGGTTAAACTGATAACTATTAGTACTTGGCATAACAGTTTGTCTTACCCCATCTATTTTAATGTGATATAATTTTGCTATAGGGTGAGCGTCCCAAGTAACTAGTCCATTATTGGCAGTAACATTGGTAACTTTTGAATATTTGATAAAACTACATACATCGCTAAATCCACTATCAGTATAAATAGTACCATCGCCTATAGATTTAACTTTAACCATATGTTTAACATCATATGCAAGTGGTATATTTTCTGTAAATACTTCTAATCTAACATCATGTTCGGCATTGGTATTATTGGTATCAACCACTTCATATTCAACACCATCAATATCCACAATATATTTAGTTGCATGAGCGACATATGGAAATTGAATAATATTAGCAGATTTATCATAGAAAGTATTAGAATCAATACGTGGTGCACCTAGTTGAATAGGATCTGGTATAACTTTAATAACAGTATTGGCTTGTAGACTAGTGCCTGCTACTGTTAATGTAACTGTTACATCTCCTTGAGAAGAAATATTGGCTGCCGTAACTGTAAGTGTACCTGTAGTGCCATCAAAAGTGGTGGTATTGCAAGCCAAAACTTTAGTCTCTTTACCAGTTGTATCAGTAACAACATTGTTGCTACTCATAGTAACGTTAACTTTTGTGTTGGTAGTATCTACTGGCAAAATGCTGTAGTTAATATCTACACTATCTCCTACGTAAAGAGTTTTTTCAGTCACGTCTACAGTAATACTTACTGGTTTGATGTCTTTCTTTGAGCAAGAACACCCAACGAAAAGTACGCTGGACAAAACTCCAATTATTAAAATAGCCAATGTTTTTATTCTTTTACCATTCATAATATCACCACTTTATTTGTTAAAATTTTGACATTCTACACATATTGTAGCAAAAAATATCAAAACAACAAAATAAAATAATACTTAATACTATTTAATTAATATAATTAATTAAAAATATTTTTCCTAAATTATCTTGTTTTTATGTATTTAAACAACAAAAAAAGAACGATAATTATTGGCAATCATATGTCTACCATATATCGTTCTTAAATATTTCATTAATCACAATTGTAATTAAACAATCGTTATTTCTTTAAATTAATGCCATTCTCTTCAAAATGCTTAATTAAATTATTAGAGAACTTTTCAATATCTTTTGACTCTAATGTTCTGTCCATAGAATTAATAACAAAATTAAATGTATAACTCTTTGCATCTTTCAAAAGTAATTTGTTCTCGTATATGTCTTTTAAACTATATTCCATCATAAGTTTTGTCTTATATGTAGATATAATTTCTTCTAGACGAGCATAAGTTACGTCATTAGGGACTACAAATGTAAAGTCTAAATCTACGCTTTGATATTTACTTACTTTTGCTCTTTCGTATTTATTTTCTTCAGCGTTACATAATTTTTCAAAGTCAAGTTCTAATATAACCAAATTATGTTTTGGGCATATACTTTGTCTTACTTGTGGGTGAGCAATACCCATCTCACCAATTACAGTACCATCTAGTAAAGTTATACCTGTACTATTAACTGGGTGATAGTAATTAGATGTAGCACTTCCAGTATACTTTACAGATGTATTAACTAGAGACTCACAAATATTCTCCAACATTGTTTTTAGTTCGAAATAAAGGTCTTTTTCTGACTTTGTAGTACTTGCTAATGCGATAGATAAAATATGGTTTTCTATAGCCAAATTATTATCATCTAATCCACTAACAACTCTGCCAATTTCACACATACGTACATCTTCAAAATTGTTTTTGTTGTCGTCAACAAAACGTAGAAGTGTAGGTGCAAGTTGACTTCTAATACCACTTTGTCCAGAGTTGGAACTATCCATTAAACTTAAATATACTTTAGATTCAATATGATGAGCAGTATTAAAATCTTTAAAGTTCCAAATATGAGAATGTACTTCGCTTACCCCATATTTTTCTGCAAGTAATCTTTTTACCTTGTATTCAAGAGTATGTTCCTTAATCTGTTCGACTGGTACTAAATCAAATTTCATACTTTGTGGTACTATATTGTCATACCCGTACATTCTTAAGACTTCTTCTACCAAATCTTCTTTTATAGAAACATCTTTTGTACCACGCCAAGAAGGAACTTTAACATCAATTTCGGTATCAGTAGTATTAATATCAAATCCTAAACTTTTAAGGATACTATTAACTTGTTCGTGTGGTAACTCTACTCCACTTCTACGATTTAAGAAATCATAAGTTACTTTAATCTCATGTTTTGGATAATGGAAATTGTACACATCACTTAATTTACTTGTTACTTTAATTCCGCCATCAATATTCTTTAAGATATGCAATAATCTTGCAATTGCTACTGGAGTTGTTTCTGGGTCAAGAGATTTTTCATATCTAACTGAAGCATCAGTAGTCAATCCTATACGTTTAACTGCTTTTCTTATAGCAACAGCATCAAAAACTGCACTTTCTAAAAGTAGTGAATTAGTATTATCGGTAATACCACTCTTTAATCCACCTTTAATACCTGCTATAGCAACTGGTTCTCTATTCTCATCACAAATAACAACTGTATTAGGTGCGATAGTATGAGTTTCATGTTCTAGAGTTTCCATGTTTATTTCTGTTTTAGGTTCTATAACATTAATACCTTTAACAATAGCATTATCAAATGCGTGCATAGGTTGTCCCAATTCCAACATTAAATAATTGGTCATATCTGCAAGCAAATTAATATCACGCATACCACAATAATTAAGTCTAATTTTCATATACATAGGACTACATTTTTCATTAACGTTGTCCACAGTAATGGCACTATATCTATAACAATTTTTGCTTTCTACATTAATATTTATTGGCTTTAATCCGTCATATTTACTTAAATCATCAAGGTCTAATGGTTTCAATTGTCTATTAAATATAGCAGCAAATTCTCTTGCTATACCATAATGTCCCCATAGGTCTGGGCGATTGGTAAGTGACTTATTATCAATTTCAAATACCACGTCATCAATAGGATATACATCTTTAATACTTGTACCCATAGGTAAATCAGTGACAATATCCATAATACCGCTATTATCACTGCCTATACCTAGTTCAGTTTCGCTACAACACATACCAAAACTTTCTACGCCTACAAGTTTGGCTTTGCCGATTTTGAAGCCATTAACCATACCACCTACTTGTGCGAATGCAGTAACCATACCCACTCTTACATTAGGAGCACCACATACTACCTGTACAGGTTCGGGACTGCCGTCATCTACTTTTAAAATATGTAAGTGGTTGCTATTAGGGTGATTAACTACTTCCAATATTCTAGCAAGTACTACTTTATTGGTTTTTTCGCCCATATTATATACATCTTCAATTTCTGCGGTTGCTAGGTTAAAACGTTTAATAAGTTCGCTAGTTTCTATACCGCTTAAATCTACATAATCTTTAATCCAATTAATAGAAATTCTCATTATACTCTCCTTAAATGTTAAGTTTGAATGGTTTTAATACTTTCAAGTTACCACTATTAAGTACTCTAATATCGTTAAGTCTAGATTTAATCATAACCAATCTATCAAAACCAATACCGAAAGCACAACCACTATATTTTTCAGAGTCAATACCCGCCATCTTTAATACATTAGGGTGTATCATACCACATGGACAAAGTTCAATCCAGCCATTGCCACCGCAAGTCGAACAACCTTTACCACCACAGAATGGGCACTTAACGTCCATTTCAAAACTTGGCTCGGTAAATGGGAAGAATCCCGGTCTTAATCTTACTTCCATCTCTTGTTTAAATACTTGTGACAACATCTCTTTCATAAAGTAAATCAAGTTGGCAACACTTACATTTTCGTCTACAATAACACCTTCCATCTGGAAGAATGTATTTTCATGCCCAGCATCTAGGGCTTCATTTCTGAAACAACGTCCTGGGAAAATGACTTTACATTTACCTTTATATTTAGTTAAAATTCTGTTTTGGCCAGCAGAAGTATGAGTTTTTAACACTTCGCCATTGCTTAACCAGAATGTGTCTTGTGTATCTCTTGCTGGGTGAGTAGCAGGGACATTAACTGCATCGAAGTTGTTAAATTCAGTTTCAACTTCATTACCCATATCTACAGCAAATCCCATAGAAATAAATACATCTTCAACTTCTTTTTGAATTATTGTACGTGGGTGTAGTGAACCTACATTAGTGTCAACTGGCAAAGTAATATCTATATGCTCGGCATTATTAATTTCGTTAAGCATTTTTTGATTAGCCAATTTTTCACTTAAACTTGTCAATTTCTCTTCAATCTGCTTTTTAACACCATTAATTTTCATACCCATATCACGTTTTTGCTCATTAGGCACATCTTTTAATAATGGCATAAGTGAAGTAACAAGACCTTTTTTACCCATATATTTAAGTCTTAATTCTTCTAAAAATTTTTCGTCACTTACCTTTTTAACATCTTCCAAAAATTGTTTTAAAGTGTCTTCAATTTTTTCTAACATTTTTATCTCCTTTTTTAAAAAACAAAAAACGCCCTTAACATAGGACGTTCTCATTAACGTTGTACCACCTAATTTTATCTATACACTTATAGACCTTATTAGTATTTTTACGGTTTTGTTCCGTCCTTACTTACTTTCTCGTAAGGCAACTCCCATGCTGAAATTCACCTACAGCACTTACATAATTGGTTTTCAGCCGGTGACCAATCTCTCTAGAATGCAGTTACTATCGCTACTTACACATTTTCACAGTTTTTATTAAACTATTAATTATAGTACCATTATCATTAATTTAAGTCAATGCAAAATAATCAATCTTTAACAATTATTGCATTAATTAAACAAATATCCACCAAATCTTCTACCTACTTTTATCTGAGTTACAGCATCGTAGTGTAACATATCATCTTGAAAAGTTAATCCTAAATCAAATGTAGGCATAAAAATATTATTACTACTTTTACCCGCAAATTCAACTTTACCTAAATTAACATTGGCATAATATGGGGCTTTTTCTATATGAGATATTTCGGCATCTATAAACTTAAAATCACCATATTTTTCACGTAATTTATCTATCAATATTTCTATATTTTTACCATATTCTTTTGAATCTTCTTCTTGCAACATACCAGCATCACTCTCACCTTGTAACCAACACATACCTAGAATATTAATCTTTCTATGTTGAGATTTAAGTTGAGATATTGCAGTGTCAACAACTCCACACAACTCGGTATATCCGCTAAAACCATTGTTATCTTTAAGCCAATAATCTTTTAATCCGCTACCACCTACGCAAGACTTAACAATATATAGATTTTTGGTGGGTCTAGTATTTAACCAATAATCCACAATGCCAACTTCAAGCCCAAAACTTTGATTATATTCATTAAGTCCAAACTTATAATTTAAAAACTTATCTTTATATATACGAGAAATGTATTTAACATTGTCGACACCAGTTAAAAATTGTGCATATCTATCACCACCCAATTCTTGAATAGTATCTTTATACAAAGGTGTACCTTCAGCATTGCTTTGTCCGGCGATAATAACAATATTGGCAGTACGATTGTCAACAATTACTACAGCCATAGACAAGCCCAGCACTACCAATAGTATTAAACATATTATACCTACTATAATTTTTTTCACTTTTACTCCAAAATCAATTTATATGTATATAATATATCATTAACTATATTTTGTAAAATTCATATAAGATTAATCAATTAAATCTTTATTTTATAGATTTAAGCAATTTAAGTGGTAATAATATTGTAAGTGGTAATAATATTGGTTGAAAAATTAATTATTGAAATATACAAAATGTTAATTTAATTAAAAAGTTGTTTATATATTAATAATATATAAAATAACAATAATAACATTAATAACGATAATTTAATATATTTTAATGATTTAGTATTAGAAAAAGTTCCTTTATCAACA
>SAMEA104315432__coassemble_231_pt1 | contig 31393 bp, 35 predicted proteins | sample SAMEA104315432__metabat2_high_PE_031 | metagenome-assembled genome bin SAMEA104315432 (sample SAMEA104315432) | gut metagenome | biome: Monkey gut; feature: monkey-associated habitat; material: faeces | place: China | collected 2013
ATATGGTATATTGCATAGTAGTATAGTTATTGTTATTGAAATACAAAGATATACGTGATGAAATGTTATTGTTATATTGTTGGTTTTTGCTTATCATTATGATTAATATTTATAACTATAATTAATCGTAACAATATTGTTTGTAAAAATATCAGTTATATAAAAATATCATTTACATAGATTTTGTTTATATTAAATAATTATTAAATAATACAAAATATATTAAAAATATGTAATTTATAGTTGAATTATGTTTTTGTATATGTTAAAATAAATCGTTTGAAAATTACACACCCAGTTCTATTTGTAGATTGTTGCCTATATGGTGGTTTACAGAGTTATAACGAGTTGGGGAGGAATAAAAACAAGGAGGAAATAAAATGGCTGTAATTTCAATGAAACAATTGCTTGAAGCCGGTGTACATTTTGGTCATCAAACCAGAAAATGGAACCCAAAAATGAGCAAATACATTTTTACCTCTAGAAATGATATTCATATCATTAATTTAGAGGATACAGCAGTATTAGTAGAACAAGCATATGCTTATGTTCGTGATGCTGCAAAAGAAGGTAAGACAATTCTATTTGTTGGTACCAAGAAACAAGCACAACAGGCTATTGCTGATGAAGCAAAACGTTGTGGTATGTACTATGTTAACTCTCGTTGGTTAGGTGGTACATTAACAAACTTTAAGACTATCCGTTCAAGAATTGATAGACTTAATAAAATTAACCAAATGGAAAAAGTTGGAGAATTTAATCTTTTAACAAAGAAAGAAGTTCTTAAACTTCAAGCAGAACGTGACAAATTGGAAAAATATCTTGGTGGTATTAAAGATATGACCAAATTACCAGATGTTATGTTTGTTGTAGATCCTAAAAAGGAACACATCGCTGTTAAAGAAGCAAGATCTTTAAATATTCCTATCGTTGGTTTAGTTGATACTAACTGTGATCCAGATTTAATCGATTATGTTATCCCAGGTAATGATGACGCTATAAGAGCAGTAGCATTAATTGCTGGTGTAATGGCTAATGCAGTTATTGAAGCAAAGGAAGGTGTAGTTGTTAATGTTGAAGACGAAACTACAACTGAAGAAAAACCTGAAGAAGCAGCAACTGAAGCACCTGTAGAAGAAGCAGAAGATAAAGAATAATTAAGGAGAATATAATATTATGGCAACAACCGAAGATATTGTTAAATTACGTAAAAGAACCAATTGTGGTATGATGGATTGTAAAAATGCTCTAGAAGCATGCAATGACGACCTTGATAAAGCAACTGAATGGTTGAGAGAAAAAGGTATGGCTAAAGCAGCAAAGAAAGCAGATAGAATTGCTGCTGAAGGTTTAGTATCTTCATATATTCATATGGGTGGTAAAATTGGTGTTTTACTTGAAGTAAACTGTGAAACTGACTTTGCTTCAAAGAGTGAGCAATTTGTTCAATTATGTAAAGATATCACTCTACAAATTGCTGCATCTAATCCTTTATATGTAAAACCTGAAGATGTACCTGCTAATGATCTTGAACATGAAAAAGAAGTTCTTAGAGCACAAGCACTTAACGAAGGTAAACCTGCTGCAATTATTGAAAAAATGATTGATGGTAGAATTAAAAAATTCTATGAAGAAACTTGTTTATTGAATCAACCATTCGTTAAAAATCCAGAACAAACAATTACTGATTTAATTAACGAAACTGTATTAAAAATTGGTGAAAAAATCAATGTTAGACGTTTTGTTCGATACGAAATGGGCGAAGGTCTTGAAAAGAGAAATGAAAATTTCGCTGAAGAAGTAATGAAACAAGCAAATAGCGATAAGTAATTATTATAAAAAATTCACTCATAATTAAGAGTGAATTTTTTTGTTAAAACAAAAAATAACATAATTTTTAGCAATTTAATATATTTATATATATTAAAACATACTAACATAAATCGTTTTGATTGCTTTATGTTTAATTTTTTAGTAAAATAATTTTAGTAATGTTATAAATAACAAATTTTTACAAAAAGGATAATTTTATGAACGAATCAGTTGATATCAATTTATTGTCTTATGAAGAAGGTATTGAAAAATCAATAGAGTATTTTATAAGCGAACTTAATGTTATTAGAGTTGGTAGAGCCAATCCTAAAATTCTAGATAAAGTAGTTGTTGATTATTATGGGACAATGACGCCTATTAATCAAATGGCTAATATTTCTGTGCCAGAAGCAAGAATGATGTTGATTTCTGTATGGGATATGTCTCAAGTTAAGGCAGTGTCTAAAGCAATAGAAGCGGCTAATCTAGGGGTTAATCCATCTGATGATGGTAGAGTTATTAGGTTAGTATTCCCACCTATGACAGAAGAAAGAAGAAAAGAAGTTGTTAAAGAAGTAAGCAGACTTACCGAAAATGCAAAAGTTGCTTGCCGTAATTGTCGTAGAGATGTTCTTGACGAATTTAAGAAAATGAAAAAGAACAATGAATTAACTGAAGATGAATTGGCTAGTTTGGAAAAAGATGTACAAAAGACACTAGATACATCTATTGAAAAAATTGACAAAATTGCAGAAAGCAAGAATAAAGAAATTATGGAAATTTAGTTATACTGAAGATAATTTTTTGATTATAATGCCAAATATTATTATTTGGCTTTTGACTTTTGTATGGAGTGTATATAATGTTTGAAAAGAAAAAATTAAATCCAGATAAATTTCCCCATCATATTGCTTTTATTATAGATGGCAATGGTAGATGGGCAAAACTTCGAGGATTGCCTAGATCTATGGGACATAGAGCAGGAATTGTTGCATGCAAAAACACTATTAATAACTGTTTTGATTTAGGTATTAAATATGTCAGTATATATGGATTTTCTACAGAAAACTGGAATAGACCAAAAGATGAAATTGATACATTGTTTAAATTATTTAGACAATTTATTAAAGATGACTTGCAAGAGTTACTTAATAAAAATGTAAGATTTATGGTTTCAGGTGATTATAAAGCATTTCCTGAAGACCTTATAGAAGCAATAGAAGAATCAGTTGAAAAAACAAAAGAACATACAGGTATGGTTATTAATTTGTGTATTAATTATGGCGGAAGACCAGAAATTGTAAGAGCAATTAATAATATGATAAAAGATGGTGTCAAAGAAGTAGATGACAAAATAATAAGTCAATATTTATATACAGCATCTATACCTGATCCAGATTTTATAGTTCGTACAAGTGGTGAATATAGATTGTCTAACTTTATGTTGTGGCAAGCATCTTATTCAGAATTTTATTTTCCAAAAACATATTGGCCAGATTTTAATAAAAAAGCATTGTATACTGCATTAATTAATTATGCGAAAAGAAATAGAAGATTTGGAGCGATTAAGGAGAACAAATGAAAACAAGATTACTTACGAGTACTTATATCGTAATTGCATTAATACTAACTTTAGTTTCAAGAATGTTAACACCATATATATTTGATATAGTTATTGGTGCTATGGCTGTTATGGGCTGTGTAGAAGTTGGTAGAGTTTTTGAAAGAAGTAAACAGTATAACAATATATATTTAGTAGGCTCATTTCCAGCAGTGCTATTTGTTGGATTTGTAATTGCTTTTGTATATAGTTTTGTATGGCAATATTATCTATTAATGATAATTGGATTGGTTTTTGCATATTTTATAATAGCATTTTTACTTACATTGATATTGAAAAAACAAACTGATAGAGAAATGAGTAAATATCAAATAGAAGAAAAAAGAGTGGTTTATGCACTTAAGAAAGCAATTAATTCTTCAATAATTTTAATATATCCAGCACTATTATTTGGTTGTTTGATGCTAATTAATCATTTTTATGCATTTAAAATCAGTGATAAGGTATTAGATGTATCATTTGATTATTATATGTTAATAACAGTATTTAGTGTAACTATTGCTACGGATTCTCTAGCACTGGTTGTAGGCAGAACATTAAAAGGTCCAAAGTTATGTCCATTAATTAGTCCCAACAAAACCATTAGTGGTGCAATAGGTGGACTTGTTGGTGGTGTTTTATCTGCGTTTATTGTGTATTGGATATATGCGATAAATAAGGATTTTGTTACTGCATTTAATTCAGTTACATCATTATGGACAGTGGCAATTTTGGGTTTCTGTGGTTCAATTATTAGCCAAATTGGAGATATTTTTGCTAGTTATTTAAAAAGACGTGCGCGTGTTAAAGATTATGGAACAATATTCCCTGGACATGGTGGTATTATGGATAGGGTCGATGGATTAATATTTAATGCTACATTTGTATTATTGTACTTTTTGTTCTTGCTATAACATGACAAAGTTATATTAATTTAATATTAAAAATATATATAATTATGATGTATATAATTTAAAATTGCAATTTGCTAGATTAAATTTTAAATATAGTTAGACTATTCTTATAGTTTATATTATCGAAAGTTAGACGAAAGCAGTGCGAAGCAATATTTTCGTATAACTGATGTTTATTCAAACTGTGATGCCACAAGATATTGTGGAATTGCGACAGTAATTTGATTTATGAACATTGTGAGTAAATCAACATCACATAGTTTATAATGTGTTGATTTTAGGAGTATAATTTGAGTAATCTGCTTAGTATAGGCGCAGTGTTTTCTCGAATAGGTTATATCGCATTAGCAATATTGGTTTTGTTGTTAATGATTACGATACATGAATTCGGGCACTATACTGCCGGTAAAATATTAAAATTTAAAATTAATGAATTTTCTATTGGGTTTGGTAAAGCCCTTTTTACCCGTAAAAAGAAAAATGGTGAAATTTTTTCTATTAGGTTAGTACCACTTGGTGGTTATTGTGCTTTTGAAGGAGAAGATACTACTGATGAAAATAGTGGTTCGTTTAATGCTCAAGCACCATGGAAAAGATTAATTGTGTTATTTTGCGGAGCATTCTTTAATTTCCTTTCTGCTATAATATTTAGCATTGTATTATTGGCAGTTATTGGTAATGGTCAGATGGCTGTTAGTAAAGTTGAAGGTATAAATAATTCGGTAGACAGATTACAAGTTGGAGATGTTATAACTCATTGTGAAGGTGAAAAAATATCATTTTTCAATACAATATCTAGCATTACACAAGATATAGGCATTGGCGAAGATATAAAAATGACTATAATTCGTAATGGTGAAAAGAAAGAAATTATAGTTCAGAAATATGCCGTTCAACAAGAAGGAACAGAAGTAGGAATGATAGGTATGCAAAATACATATGTAAAACTTTCATTTGGTGATGCTTTATTGCAATCTGTTCCATTTACATTCCAGATGGCATGGCAGTGTTTAGTAATTTTAGGACAATTACTTGTAGGTAAATACGGTTTAAGTGATATTGGTGGACCTATTACTACAATTGGCTATATTGCAGATGCTGGTGCTATAAGTATGCTTAATTTATTATTATTGATACCATTAATTGCTGTTAATTTGGCTGTATTTAATCTTTTACCAATTCCGGCATTAGATGGTGCAAAAATGGTATTTGTGCTCATAGAATGGATAAGAAAAAAACCTATAAATAGAGAACTTGAAAATAAAATCCATACAGTAGGATTATTTATATTGTTTGGATTTGTAATAATTGTAGATTTGTTACATTTAATTGGTTAATAAAATACTTATGGAAAAACTTATAGAATATCTAAAACTTAATATGAAAGAACTATTTGAAAATATAAAAATAGTTAATATATCATACAACAAAACCACTAATTCGTTAGTGGTTAAAGTTGTTTATAAAATTGGCTTTGAATTTTTAGATAGTTATAAAGAAAATCTTAAACAAAAAATAATAAATTATTTACATATACCTAATTTAGAAATAGATTTAAAATGTAAGAAAAGTTTGGTTGAAAAAACTATTGTTACAGACTTAATTAAATACTATTTAAATAAGTACTATGCAAGTATAATGGCTACTATGCAAGATGACGATTTTTGCGTAAATATAGACAATAATCAAGTTTACGTAGTAGTAAAGTGTCAAGAGATTTTTTATCAATATCTAGAAGAAAAACATTTTGAAATTGCATTAAAAGAATTCTTGCAAGATAATTATTTTCAAATGTTTGATGTTAAATTGATAATGAAAAATTCTAATTCTGAATTTGATAATACTCTTATTGATAATGGTATAATTTTTCAAAGTCAATCTGATGAAGTTGTCGAACCTACTACATATGATTTATTAAACGTTGAACATATATGTGGTGCTGAAACAGAAAATATTGCTATGGCATCAAAATCTTTAACTAGTGATTGTGTTAATGTTACAATTGCCGGTGAACTTAATTACATTACACAAAAGAGTTATGTATCTAAACGTAAGAATAGTAATGGGGAAGAAAAACAATATTATAGTTTTACTCTTATTGATAATTATGGCAAAACGCAGTGTGTTTATTTTCCAACAAAAGATACACTTGAAAAATTTCAACAATTAGAAGAAAAAATGTCTATTGCGGTTGTTGGGGATACAGAAGAATTTAATGGTAGAGTAAATTTTAAAGTAAAGGGTATTTCAAAGTGTACATTACCAGAGATTCAAGAACAGCCTGTAGAGTTGAAATCCGAAAATGAAAATTATATCTTTGTTGAACCTGAACCATATATTAGTTTGGCACAGGCTACATTATTTGATGTTGTAGTTGAAAATACTAATAAATTTTTAAAAGAACATGATTGTGTTGTATTTGACGTTGAGACTACAGGTCTAGATCCTAATACTTGTGAAATGATAGAAATTGGTGCATGTAAAGTTAGAGATGGTAAAATAATTGAGACGTTTAGTGTGTTAATGAAACCTTCACAGCCAATTCCTGACCAAATAACCGAATTGACTGGTATTACCAATGAAATGGTTGCCAATTGTAAAACTATTAAAGATGTTTTGCAAGATTTTTATAAATTTACACGAAACTCTGTATTGGTTGCTTATAATATAGCATTTGACTATAAATTTATGTATCTTGCAGGAATTAAACAAGGATATAATTTTGACAATCCACAAATTGATGCTATGGTATTAGCAAAAAACAAGTTAAAAAGTATTAAAAATTATAAATTAAAAACTGTTGCAAATGCTTTAGATGTTTCACTTGAAAATGCACATAGGGCAGTTCATGATGCTATTGCAACTGCAGAAGTTTTTATAAAGTTGGTAGATAGCGATTATATATTGTAGATATATCAATTACTGAAAGATAATATTAAATATTTAAAAACAATGATTATATTAATATTGTTTGTATTTGTATTAGATATTTATATTATTTATATAATATTACTTGTAATTATGTATATCTTATGTTATACTTATAATGCTAATAATAATTATGCTAGGAGTGGGATATCAAATCCCACTCCTATTATTTAGGAGAGTTTATGAATGGTAAAAAAGTAGTCTCAGTCGTTATGCCTATGGCTACCAAGATTGTTTCTGATTTGGGATATACATTAGTTGATGTAGAATACAGAAAACAATTTGATGGTATGGTATTAGAGTTTTTTATTGATTCGCCAACTGGTATTAATATTAACGATTGTGAAAAGGTGTCGAAGGCTCTAGATGAACCATTAGATCAACTTAATCCAACAAATGATGTGCCATATTCTTTAAATGTGTCATCATTAGGCTTGGATAGACCATTAACTACTGAATATGAGTTTAATAAATACAAAGGTAAAGAAGTTGAAATAAAATTTTATCAGCCGCTACAACCTTTTAATAAAAAACAATTGTCAGCAGTTTTGGATTCTTGGAATGATAGTGAAATTATAGTAACTATTGATAATCAAAACATTACAATTTCTAGAAAATCAATTGCACAAATAGTGCCAGTTATTAAATTTTAAGGAGAAAAATAAAATGATAAATAAAGACTTTTTTCAAGCATTAAATGAACTTGAAACACAAAAAGGAATTGATAAAGATTTCTTTATAAGTGCATTAGAAGCAGCATTGACTAGTGCTTATAAGAAAAATTTTGGTGAAGCGAAGAGTGCAGCCGTAAAACTTGACCCAGAAAAAAACAGTATAAAAGTATATTCTTTTAAAACTGTTGTTGATGAAGTTATGGATCCTGATAAAGAAATTTCTCTTGCTGAAGCAAAAACAATCAAAAAGTCTTATAAAGTTGGAGATATTATTAAACAAGAAGAAGCTCCTAAAGAGTTTGGTAGAATTGCCGCTCAAACTGCTAAACAAGTTGTTATGCAACGTTTAAGAGAAGCAGAACGTGAAAAAATTATGGGCGAAGTAAGTACAAAACAAGATGAATTACTTACTGTAGTTGTAAGACGTATTGAAGGCGAAAATGTTTATGTTGATTTAGGTATGACACAAGTAGAAGGTGTTTTAGGACCTAAAGATCGCATACCAGGGGAAAAATATATTATTAATCAAAGAATAAAAGTATATGTAAAGCAAGTTAAAGAATCATTTAATATGCCTTATGTTCAATTGTCTCGTACAAATCCTGGATTCGTAAAGAAATTATTTGAAATCGAAGTACCTGAAATTCAAACTGGCGAAGTTGAAATCAAGAGTATTGTTAGAGAAGCCGGTTATCGAACCAAAATGGCTGTTGCTACATCTAATCCATCACTTGATTGTGTTGGTGCATGTGTAGGTAATAAGGGTATGAGAGTTAATGCTATAGTTAACGAACTTAATGGTGAAAAGATTGATATTGTACCATGGAGTGATAATCCAGCCGAATTTATTGCTTCTGCTTTAAGTCCTGCTACTGTTTTACATGTAAGCACTAACTTATTGGAAAAAACAAGTTTAGCAGTTGTTCCTGATGATAAACTATCATTGGCAATTGGTAAAAATGGACAAAATGTAAGATTGGCAGCCAAATTAACCAATTGGAAGATTGATGTTAAAGCAAAATCAGCTGTTCCTTCTTTAAATTTGGATACTGAAGAAACTGATGATTCACAAAAAGAATTTAATCATTTATTTGATGATGAAGATGCTTTTGGAGATTTGAATTAAAAAGGTGAGTGTTATGAAAAGTAATAAACAACCTACCAGAACTTGCATTGCTTGTAAACAACAAAATGATAAAAAGAATTTATTAAGAATTGTTAAAACTGAAGATGGTGCAGTATTAGATAAGACTGGAAAATCAAATGGAAGAGGTGCATATATTTGTAATGATATTAAGTGCATAGAAAAATGTATTAAATCAAAAGCATTAAATAGAGCATTTTCTACTAATATTCAACCTAATGTATATGAAAAACTTAAGGAGGATTTCCTTGCAGGAAACAATCAATAAATTATCAACCTATTTAGGTTTTTGTATCAAAAGTAATTCAATATTATTTGGGGTTGACAATATTGTTAAGTCTAAAAAGAAATTGGATTTAATAATATTTTGTAGTACAACTAATGAAAAAACTATTAGATCACTGCAAAATAAAGACTGCTTAATGGTTAAATTAAAAGATTTACTATTAAGCGATCTTGTTAAACGCGACAACGTAAAAGTAGTTGCAATTAAAAATAATAATTTGGCTAAAGCGATTCTATCTTTTGATGAGTTGTTAATCAAGTTAAATTAAAAGGGGTATTATAATTGGAAAAAAATAAACAACAAACAAGTAACAAACCAGTGTTTGATTTTACTAATTTAAAATCTTTGAATCAGTTGATTTCTGGCAATGAAATTAACAGTTTTGCTGCGGGTCTAAAAAAGGTTAAACAGTCATTAGATGTATACTGTAGTAATCTAAAAAAAGTATATGCTAATAAAAAGAATGCAAGTGCTCAAGAAAAACAGGTTCAAAAACAAGTTGTAGAAACAAAACCACAAGTTGTTAAAGAAGAAGTTAAGGCTAATGTAGATACTACTCAAAAACCTGTTGAAAAGAAACCAATTGTTAACAATAATACTAATAAGCAGTTTGGCAATGGTGATAAAAAACCATTTAACAAAAATGGTGAAAGACCACAACAAGATAAAAGATTTAATAATGCTAATGATAAAAAGCCTTTTAATAAAGACAAGGATTTTTCAAAGCGACCACAACAAGGCAATAATCAACCAAAGCAGTTGGGACCAAAGAGTACATTTGTTCCACGTGGTGAAGTTGTAAGTTTTGTTCCAAAGCCTGACAATAAACGTGAAAAAGATAAGTCAAAGCGTAATTTTGATAGTGAAAAGAAAGGTCTTAATATTAAAGCAAAAATACGTATGGGTGTTGTTGACTTTAACGATGATGAAAATGAAGAAAGAATCGGTAGAGTAAGAGTAAAAACTAATAAAAAACAACAAAAACCTGTAGTAGTGGAAAAAACAGAAATAACTAATGCTGTTATTACGACAGACAATTTGACTATTAAAATTCTATCTGAAAAAATAGGCAAACCAGTGGCAGAAATTGTTAAGAAATTTATGTTATTGGGTATGATGCTTAATATTAATAGTCCTATTGATTTTGCTACAGCAGAGTTGGTTGCAAGTGAATTTGGCATAACACTTGAAAAGAATGTTGGCAAAACAGCCGAACAAACTTTACTTGAAAGTGTTAATGCAAGTGAAAATGTCAACTTAAAACCACGTCCACCTATAGTAACAGTAATGGGACACGTAGATCATGGTAAAACATCTTTACTTGATGCTATAAAGAAAACTAATGTCATTCAAACAGAAGCAGGCGGAATTACACAACATATTGGTGCATATTCTGTAAGTGTAAAAGATAGAAAAATTACATTTATTGATACTCCAGGACATGAAGCGTTTACCGCTATGCGTGCTAGAGGTGCACAGGTTACAGATATTGCTGTATTAGTAGTTGCTGCTAATGATGGTATTATGCCACAAACTATTGAAGCAATTAATCATATTAAGGCTGCAAAAGTTCCTATGATTGTTGCTATTAACAAAATTGATGTGCCTGAAGCAAATGTTGAACGTACTAAACAACAATTGGCAGAACATGATGTATTACCAGAAGAATGGGGTGGAGACACTATTTGTGTACCTATTTCTGCTAAACAAGGTATAAATATTGATAAGTTATTAGAAATGATTCTACTAGTTGCTGATGTAGAAGAGTTAAAAGCAAACTATGATGCTCCTGCTGTTGGTACTGTTTTGGAAAGTAAAGTAGATCGTGGTAGAGGTATAGTTGCTACTATTATTATTAAAGAAGGAACTTTAAAAATTGGCGATTATATTATTTGTGGATTGAGTAGCGGTAGAGTAAGAGCCATGATGGATTATACGGGTAAAAATGTTGTAAAAGCAGAACCTAGTATGGCTGTTTCTGTTGTAGGCTTAAATCAAGTTCCTGATGCTGGAGAACAAGCATATGTTGTTGATGAAAAATTGGCAAAAGACATTCTAAATGAAAGAATGACTAAAGTTCAACAGGAAAAGGCAAAACAAAATAATGGTATGTCTCTTGAAGATTTCTTACAACATTCTGCTGATAGCGAAATGAAAGTATTGAAAATTATCGTTAAGGCCGATGTTCAAGGCAGCGTAGAAGCCGTTAAACAAACTTTGGAAAGAATTAGAAATGATGAAGCAAAAGTTCAATGTATTCATAGCGGTGTAGGTAGCATAACTGAAAGTGATGTTGTATTGGCTAAAGCAAGTAATGCTTTGATTATAGGTTTTAATATTAAACCAGAAACTAAAGCAAAAGTGCTTGCAGATAGAAACAATGTAGAAATTAAATTATACAAAATTATCTATGAAGCAGTTGATGAAATTACAAATATTATTAATGGTATGCAGGCCCCAAAATATGAAGAAACTGTAGTGGGACATGTAGAAATTAGAAAGATATTTAAAGTAAGTTCATTAGGAAATATTGCTGGTTGTTATGTATTAGATGGTGTGGTTAATCGTAATTCTAAAGTAAGAATACTTCGTAACGATGAAGAAATTATCACAACTTCTATTGAATCATTACAACAAAATAAAGATGATGCTAAACAAGTTAAAGCAGGCTTTGAATGTGGTATTAAATTAAAAGGATTTAATGATATTAAAGAAAATGATATTATTGAAGTCTTTGAAGAAGTTCAAATAATGTAGGAGTATGTATGAGAATTTTAAAAATAAATTCCGAAATTGAAAAAGCAATTAGTGAGATAATTACTTACCAACTTAAGAATCCTGCTATTTCAGGTATTATTAGTGTGACTAAAGTTGATACAACTAATGACCTTGAATATAGTAAGGTTTATATTAGTGTTTTTACTCCTAATGGCGATAAAGAAGAAGTGTTTAATCAAATAAAACATTCTGCAGGATTTATAAGACGAGAACTTTGTAAAAAAGTTCAGTTAAGAAAAGTACCTTTTTTAACTTTTTATTTAGATGATAGTTACAATTATGGTGAAACTATTGATGGAAAATTAGAAGAAATTGAAAAATCACGAAAGGAAACTAATGATGAAAATAAATAATGATATTGTTAAGACCTTAAAAGAATCTAATAAGGTGGCAATATTTATCCATACTAATCCAGATGGGGATTGTTTGGGTGGTGCAAGTGCTTTAAAACAAGCACTTGTATTATTAAATAAAACTGTTGATATATTTTCAGATTCTAAAGTATCGGAAAATTATAGTTTTATTAAATATGTAAATGAAATTAGATATGACGAAAATGTAGAAGGTTATGATTTGCATGTAGCAGTTGATTGTTCTGACTTAAAGCGATTGGCTAAATATGATAAGTATTTTAATACAATTGACAATACTATAGTTATCGACCATCATAAGACGTCCGAGAAATATTCTCGTCTATTTCATGTTGAATCAGGAATGTCTAGTGTTTGTTTAATTCTATATTACTATATAAAAGAATTGTGTGGATTAAATATGGAAATAGCACAATCTTTATATGCTGGTATATCTTCCGATACTGGTTGTTTTATCCATTCTAATACAACTAGTTTAGAACATTTAGTTGCTGCTGAATTAATTGATTATGGTTTTGATTTAGATCATGCTAATCAAATGTTGTTTAAGTATACCACACTTGCTAAATTTGAGTTGAATAAACGTGCTTTGGCTGGAGCAGAATTTTTTGCTGATGGAAAGATTGGATTAATTAAATTAACTAAACAAGATTTAATTCAGTCACATGCCGAACTTAATGATACTACTGGATTAGTTAATCAAATAACAAATGTTAACTGTTGTGAGATTGGTGTTATTATTTATGAACAAGAGCATGGATTATTTAGATGTAGTTTACGTAGTAAAAATTCTGTTGATGTTTCTGCAATAGCACAAGAATTTGGTGGTGGTGGACACGAAAGAGCAGCGGGTTGTAATATTTTTGGTTGTTTAAATACTGTTAAGAAAAAAATAGTTTCTGTTTGTCAAAAATATTTGAATTAGGTGTATATGATAGGATTTATTAATGTAAATAAACCGCAAGGGATTTCTAGTGCAGCAGTTGTTGAAAAAATCAAACATTGTTTTAAATTGAAAAAAATAGGACATATGGGGACATTAGACCCTTTAGCATGCGGAGTATTGCCTATTGCAATTGGTAAGACAACTAGAATGTTTGATTATTTTCTTAATAAGCAAAAAACATATGTTGTTGAAGCAGAATTCGGCTATGAAACCCCAAGCCTTGATAAAGGAACAGATATTTCTAATACGACTGAAATTGTCCCTGATTATGATGAAATTGTCAATGGCTGTAAAACCTTTATTGGAAAAATTCCCCAAGTCCCACCAATATATAGTGCAAAAAATATAAATGGTGAAAAGGCATATGCTTTAGCACGAATGGGTAAAGAAGTTAATTTAAAATCTGTTATTGTTGAAATATTTGATTTTAAGTGTATTGCAAAGTTAACTGATATTAAATATAAGTTTACAATAACATGCTCTAGTGGTACATATGTTAGAAGTTTGATAAGAGATTTAGCATATAGATTAAATTCACTTGCTACTGTTACATTGCTTGAAAGAACAGTAACTGGTGTGTTTAATATTGATAATAGTGTTACATTGGAAGATTTATTAAATAATAATATAAATAATTATTTAATACCTATTGAAAAAGTTTTTAGCAATTACGATATTGTTAATGTAGATGATAAACAAGCATTTAAAATTAAAAATGGTGTTTCTATTGAATATAGTTGTCCAGATAACAAAAATGTTTTTGTTAAACATAGAGACAATATTATTGGTGTTGCTACTATTAATGATAATATATTAAAATTAAAAACATTTTTACTAGAAGATAAGGAGTAAAAAAATATGATTAGATTTGGTCCTGCAGGCAATTGTAAAACATTTTATGAGGCCGGATATAAACATTCTGTTGAAGAACCAAAATGGTTAAAATCAATAGGGTTATCTGCCTTTGAATTTAGTTTTGGTAGGGGAATTATCCTTAGTGATGAGACTGCTGTAGAACTTGGTAACGAAGCAAGAAAATATGATATTGAAGTAAGTATTCATGCACCATACTATATTAACTTTGCTAATCCAGATGATGAAATGGTGGAAAAAAGTTATAACTATGTTATTAATTCTTTGCAAAAATTAAAACTTATTGGTGGTAAAAGATTAGTTGTGCACCCAGCATCATGTGGAAAATTAAAAAGAGAAGATGCACTAGAGTTGGTTAATAAAAGATTATTAATTTTGAAATCAAAATTGGAAGAATTGGGACTAAATGATTATTTAATTTGTTTAGAAACTATGGGTAAACCAGCACAAATAGGAACTTATCAAGAAGTAATTGATATGTGTAAATTAAGTCCTAATTATATACCTACATTAGACTTTGGGCATATTAATGCATTAGGACAGGGTTGCTTAAAGACTGAAGATGATTATAGAAAAGTAATAGATTATTTGTTTAAAACATTGGGTGAAGAAAAAGCAAAAAAAGTACATATTCATTTCAGTAAGATAGAATATGGTGATAAGGGTGAAATAAGACATCTTACAATGGAAGATAATAAATATGGACCAGAATTTGAACCTTTAGCAAAACTTTTAAAAGAATATAATATGGAGCCAGTTGTTATTTGTGAATCAAGTGAACTTATGGCACATGATGCTCTGATATTAAAAAATATTTATGATAATGTTAAATAAAATAACAATATGTTGAAAAATGCCGTGACTGTTATGTCATGGTATTTTTTTATTCTTTGTTTTTTCTAAATTTCATTTTACATTAATAATATATAAAAAGTGGGGTGATACTATGAGTTTAAAAGATATATTGCCTAATAGAATTTCAAATGCTGTAGAACAAATTAACTATGATTTAATTAACGAGATTAGACTTCGAGTCAATAAACCTATAGTGGTTAATATTAATAATCGTAATTTTTATCTGACATCAGATGGTCCATCTAATATGTACAATTTAGCGTTGTACTGTAATGCTTCTGATATTGATTATATTATAAGTAAAGTATCAGATGGTTCATTTTATACAATTAATGATGAAATTGTTAATGGTTATGTAAGTTACTTTGGTGGGATTAGAATTGGAATTGCAGGTGAAGTAGTAACTAATAGTAATTTGATAAAAACAATTAAAAATATAAGTTCTCTCAATATTAGAGTTCCACATCAAGTTAAAAATTGTAGTTTAAATACATATTCGTCATTAGTTAATAACGATGATGTTAAATCGACTTTAGTTATTTCTCCGCCAGGAGCAGGTAAAACAACATTTATAAGAGATCTTGTTCAGCAAATATCTAAACGATTGAATAAAAACATTCTTGTATTAGATGAACGTGCTGAAATAACAGGTAAAAATATATTTGATATGGGTAATAATGTCGATGTTATGCTTAATTGTAGCAAAGAATATGGATTTAATGCTGGCATACGAAGTTTGAAACCTGAAATTATAGTCACTGATGAAATTAATCTTAATACTGATTTAAATATTATAGAACAATCCTTAACTTGTGGCTGTAAGATAATAGCAACTATTCATGCAAGAAATATTCAAGAATTACAATTAAAAAAAGAGTTTAAATATATTATTAATAATCACTTATTTGAAAGATATGTTGTATTAAGCAATAATTGTGGGGTGGGAACACTGGAAGGAGTTTATAATCAAAATTTGGATTGTATTTGTGTATGATAAAAATTATTGTTTTGATATTTGTATGTAGTTTAATAACAATATTGGGTTTTATTATATCTAACCAATATAAAAAGCGAATTATAATATTTAAAGATTTAAGTAAATTTTGTAGTATATGTGAAAATAAAATTAAACTAAATAAAATTTCTATAAAAGAAATTATTGATGAGAATAAAGAAATATTTTCTAAAGAATTTATAGATATTGCTTACAATTATTATATTTTAAGCAATGAAGAATACAATTCAAATATACTAAATTTTGAAGAAGAAAAAATGGTAAAAGATTTTTTTAGTAGTATAGGAAAGATGGATTTAGATACTGAAATTAATAATATGTGTACTTATAAAAAAAATATGGAATGTAAATTAAAGCACTTATTAGACAATAAGACGTCAGGGCAGTTGGGTGCAAAATTGGGTATATTATTAAGTTTAATTGTGTTTATTGTATTTATATAAGGTGATTAATGGGAATTGATATAATTTTTAAAATAGCGGCAATTGGAATTTTGACTGCAGTTACTAATCAGGTGTTAAAATATGCTGGAAAAGATGAGATAGCAACTTTAACTACACTTGCTGGTGTGGTGATTGTTTTATTTATGGTTGTTAATATGATAAGTGAACTCTTCGGGACAGTTAAACAATTATTTTCTTTATATTAGGAGAGATATGGAAATATTTAAAATTGTAGCCTTGGGAATATTGATATGCATTGTAATTATTATTGTAAAGCAGATAAAACCTGAATTTGCTATTTTGGTTCTGATTGCTGGGTCAGTAGTGATGCTATGTTATTTATTTAACTATTTTACCAATATATTGGGAGTTTTTGACAAAATAATATCAAAAACTGGAATTAATGCAGAATTATTTGCGATTATATTAAAAATAGTGGGGATTGGATATTTAATCGAATTTGCCGCTAATATATGTACTGATTCAGGTAATCCTGCGATTGCTGATAAAATAGTGCTAGGTGGTAAACTTATGATTTTGACTGTATCCATGCCTATTATAACCAATCTTTTAAATATAATTGCGGAATTATTATGAAAAAAATAATTGTTATTTTAATTATTTGCGTTGTTGGTTTTTTTAATATTCAACCCTGTATATATGTAAAGGCAGATGATGGTAAAAATGTTGAAGAACAATTAAATACATCTATAGGAAAACAACTTAATAATATTGATTTTTCTGATTTAGATATGTGCTTGGATAATCTTAATCAATTCTATGGTTTTAGTGAAACTAATAGCATTAAAGATGTTGTTTCATCAATTGTTTCTGGTAAATATTTTTCGTCATATTCAAGTATTTTATCTGGTATATTAAACACATTATTTAGTGGTGTGAAAAAATTGATTCCTTTAATGTTTTTAATTGTTGGAGTTGCGATTTTAGGTTCAATTTTAAATTCGCTTAAATCAAATAATAATGCATCAAGTGTTAATGATTTAATTCATTTTGTTTGTTACTCGGCTATAGTACTGATATTGTCTACAACAATTATTGGAGTCATTAAAAATACATATTCTACATTGACGACAATGAGTAATCATATATCTATTATATTCCCAATAATGCTCACATTATTAACTGCTGTGGGCGGTGTGACTAGTGTTGGTATTTATAAACCAGTTGTTTCAATTCTTACAAGTTGTGTAGGTGTAATTTATTCTAAATTTCTTTTTCCATTATTTATACTTTCATTTATTTTTTTAGTTGTTGGAAATTTAAGTAAAAATATAAAATTGACAAAATGTAATAATTTCTTAAGTACCTTATTTAAAACGGTGATAGGTTTTACAGCAACTATGTTTACAGCCTTTCTAACTATACAAGGTATTAGTGCGGGGAAATTTGATGGTATAAGTGTTAAAGCGACTAAATTTGCAGTTAAAAGTTATGTACCACTGATTGGCGGTTTTATTTCTGATGGTTTTGATTTAATACTATGTTCTTCAATAATTATTAAAAATGCTGTAGGGGTAATAGGTTTATTAATAATTGTAGCATTAATTATTTCTCCAGTTGTTAATATTTTGTTGCTTAAACTTATGTTAAGTTTAACTTCTGCAATTTTAGAACCTGTTTCAGATGGTAGAATTTCTGATTTCTGTTCGGGTTGCTCTAAAATTTTGGCATATCCATTAGCGATTATATTAGTAATGGCGTTTATGTATTTGTTAAGTATTGCTTTAATTATGACAACTGCTAATATTTTATAGGTGGTGAAGATGAAAGAGTGGATATTAAGCATTGCAGGTATAATTTTCTTAGAAGTAATAATCGAAATTGTATTACCCAATGGTAAAACAAATTTGTTTATAAAACATATATTTAATGTTTTTGTGCTATTTGTGATAATTACACCTATAGCGAGTTTTCTAAAAACAAATGTGTTTAATGTGTCAGATAATATTAAAATTAATAGTAAATTTATTTATGAAACTAATATGGAAAAAATAGATCAGTTGGAAAAAGAAATAAAATCCAGGTATGATAAAATGGGGTTAAGTAATGTCTCCATTGTTATTAATAGTAATATATTTGAAGAGCAGTTGACTATTGATAATGTATATGTTGATGTGAGTAATGTGAAAGATATTGATAAAAAGTACACAAAAGATGATGTGATTAAAGTTGTAATGGATATAACCAATATAAATGAACGGGATGTGATTATATATGGATACCAAAATTAATGTTGTTAATTTAACAGAAAAAAAGGTTAATTACACTAATAAGAAAAGTGGTAGTAATAAACTAAAATCTATGCGTAATTTCTTTGATAAATTATTGCAGGGGAATGTTAAAAAAGATATAAATTGTGATAATAAAAATAGATTAATTGATAATCAAAACTTAAAAGAAAATGTAGATAATTGCAATAATGTAAATAAAAAAGAAATTAAAGGAAATAACAAACTAAAACTACTTAATAATAAATATGTAAAATCAATTATTGTAGTTCTAATTTTTGGAATATTAGCATTAATTATATTAAACAGTTCTTTCAGTACTAGCCTTACTTCTAGTAAAGATTCTAGTAATTCTTATAGTTATATGTCAAGTCTGGAGTATTGTGAAAAACTGGAAAATAAACTTGTGGGGGTGCTAAGTGGAATAAGTGGTGCTGGCAATGTAAAAGTTATGATAACAGTTGAACATAGTCCTGAACTTAAACTTGCTAGCAATACTGATGAAAGGACAAATATTACTACTAATGGTGATGGTTCAACCACAAATACTACAAAATCAACAGAGCCAATTATTGTGAGATCGGCTAGTAATAGCCAGCCATTAATATTGAGTGAAGTTAGTCCAAAGATTACTGGTGTTGTGGTTGTGGCAAGCGGTGCAAAAGATGTAAGAGTTAAACTAAATTTATTAGAGGCTGTCAAGGCATTACTTGATGTTTCAAGTAACAACATTCAAATATATTATTAATGGAGGGGTATAAAATGTTGTCTAAAAAGAAAAAAATATTTATTGTTGCTGGTTTCTGTTTTTTACTAGTATTAACTGGGGTGTTAAATCTTGTATTAAATAATAAGGTTGTAAAACAAGCAAATTCTAACAATACTGTTACTACTGGTAATTTCTTTAGTACATATCGTACTGATAGAACAGGTACTAGAAATGAAGAAGTTATGTATCTAGATGCTATAATTGCTAGTTCAAGTGCCAGTGCTGAAAGTAAAAGTGCTGCAGAAGCAAAGAAAGCAGAATTAATTAGTATGATGGAAATGGAACTTTCTTTAGAAGGTTTGATTAAAGCAAAAGGATTTGAAGATGTTGTAGTTTCTACATCTGCATCTAATATCAATGTAATTGTTAAGAGTGCAGAATTACAAGAAACAGAAGTTGCACAAATCGTTGATATTATTGAAAATCAAACAAAATATGGTTTAGATAATATTAAAATATTCCCAGTAGAATAATTGTCAAATTATAAAAATAGTGTTATTATTATATGTAATTCAATTTAGGGGCTTAGTATGATATATAATAATAATGAAGCGACTAGTAGAGTAACAAAAGGTAATGTTACATTTAACAAGAATATTATTTTATCAGTTGTTAATCTTGCAACTAAAGAAATTTCGGGTGTAAGTTCATTGGTGGCTAATTTTGGCTCGGCATTAAAACGTTGGTTTGGTAACAATTATTATGAAGGTGTTAAACTTTCTAATAATAATGGTAAACTTAGTGTTGATGTTTATGTCAATGTGTATTATGGTTACAACGTCTCTGAAATTGCATATAAAGTGCAAGAGAATATAAAAAATAGTCTAGCAAGTATGATTGATGTAGAAATAGATAAAGTTAATGTACATGTACTTGGTGTAGACTTTATTAAAGAAGAAGATAAAAATTAACCTATATAAGTAGGTTAATTTTTTATTAAATTTGTAAAAATTGATGAAAAAAATTATATAGTATGCTATACTAATATTGTAATTAATTAAGGAAGATTATTTATGAGTAGAATATTAGCAAGGGAAGCCGTTTTTAAATTAACATTTGAGTTATGTTTTCATAAACCCGAAGATAGTTGCTATTATGAAGAAATACTAAAAGATGAAGACAATAGTTTAGACCAAGTAAATATGGAATTTGTTAAAAATATTTATGAAGGCATAGTTGAACATTTTGATGAATTAAAGGATATAGTAAGCAAGAGTATAACAGGTTATACTATAGATAGGGTATATAAAGTTGATCTGGCTATTTTAATTGTTGCCACATACGAACTTAAATACTACAAAAAGAATAATATCAATATTGTTGCTAATGAAGCAGTTGAACTAGCAAAAAAATATAGTACTGAAAAAAGTTATTCTTTTATCAATGCTGTTATAGCCAACATTGCTAAAAATATATAATGAGTGAACAATATTTAAGTGTAGGACAAGTTAATAATTATATAAAAAATATTTTTGATGCAGAATTTATGCTTCAAAATATTTGTGTATATGGTGAGATTAGTAGTTATAAAATTTCTAATAATATAGCATATTTTAATCTTGCAGATGAAACAGGGATTTTGCCCTGTGTTCTTTTTAATGCAAGTAGATTTAATGTGCCTAATATTGGTGACACTGTGCTTGTTGTAGGTAGTGTGTCATATTATGTGAAAGGTGGTAAACTATCTTTTAATGCAAATCATATAGCGCCATATGGTAAAGGGTTGTTATACGAAAATTCTTTAAAATTGAAAAATGAATTAGAACAAAAAGGTTATTTTGCTAGTGAACATAAAAAATCACTTCCCGAAAGGGTATCACGTATTGGAGTTGTTTCCAGTTCTACTGGTGCAGTAATTCAAGATATTATTAATGTTACCACTAGAAGAAATCCTACTGTTGATATTGTTTTGTTTCCTGTAAAGGTTCAAGGTGTGGGTGCAGAAGAAGAAATTGCTAAAGGGATAAACTTTTTTAGTGAATACGAAGATATTGATGTTGTAATAGTTGCTAGAGGTGGTGGTAGTGCTGAAGATTTACAACCATTTAATACCGAGATTGTTGCGACAGCAACTTATAATTGTAAAAAACCTATTGTCTCTGCTGTAGGACATGAAACAGATTTTACAATTATTGATTTTGTTGCTGATTTGCGTGCGCCTACTCCATCTGCTGCTGCAGAATGTGTGGTTAATGATATTGATAATGATTATGCAATAATAGATAACTTATATAATTATTGCTACGATAACATAATTGATAAAATATTAGAATTGACTGATAATAATAAAAAACTACTAGAAAAAATATATTATATTTCTTCAAACATAATAGAAAAGAATAATAATTTGATTGATAGATTATCAACTAAAATAAATCATAATATTGATGTTGTAGTTACTAAATATCAAAATCAGTTAGATATTTTAAAAAATAGACTTGATGGATTAAACCCAGAAATTCCACTTGAAAAAGGTTATGTTAGGGTTGAAAATAATTGTACAACAATAAAATCAAGTAACGATATTTCTAGTGGGAAACAGTATAATCTAATTTTTGCAGATGGTACTGCAAAAGTTAGGGGAGAGTAATTATGAATATAGATGAAAAATTAAAGAAGCTGCAAGAAATTGCAGATAAATTAGATAAAAATGAAATTACATTCGAGGAAAGTCTAAAACTGTTTGAAGAGAGTAATCAACTTGTTAAAGAACTTTATGCCCAACTTAATGAAGCGAAAGGAAAAGTTACTATACTAAAACAGGATTTAGATAAATATAAGGAAGAAGGAATTAATTAGTTATGAAAAATAAAGCGATTACAGATAGAAATGTAGATTTTGCTAGATGGTATACTGATGTTGTAAAAGCGGCAAAATTGGCAGAATATTCTAATGTTAAAGGTTGTATTGTATTTGAACCAAATGGTTATGCGATTTGGGAGAAAATGCAAAGTGTGTTAGATAGAATGTTTAAAGAAACAGGTCACCAAAATGTTTATATGCCTATGTTTATACCAGAAAGTTTGTTAAAGAAAGAAGGCGAACTTATTAGTGGATTTGCTCCAGAGTGTGCATGGGTTACACAAGGTGGAAATAATAATCTTGAAGAACGTATGGCGGTAAGACCTACAAGCGAAACTTTGTTTAGTGATTATTATAGTTCAAAAATAAATTCATATCGTGATTTGCCTAAACTATACAATCAATGGTGTAGTGTTGTTAGATGGGAGAAAGAAACTAGACCATTTTTGCGCACAAGAGAATTTTTGTGGCAAGAGGGACACACAATTCATGAAACGCAAAAAGAAGCAGAAGAAGAAACTTTGCGTATGCTTAATGTGTATAAAGATTTCTTCCATGATTATTTGGCTATACCTTCAGTTATTGGAAGAAAAACAGAGAAAGAGAAATTTGCTGGGGCAGAGTACACATATACTAATGAAGCACTTATGTATAATGGTGTTGCCTTACAATGTGGCACAAGTCACTATTTTGGACAAAAATTTTCTAAAGCATATAATATAAAATTTTCTAATAGAAATAGTCAACAAGAATATGTTTACCAAACATCTTGGGGTACAACTACTCGAATGATTGGGGCTTTGATTATGGTGCATAGTGATGAAAATGGATTGGTATTGCCACCACGTATTGCTCCACGTCAAGTTGTTATTGTTCCTATCGGAACAGATGAAGAAGTTATAACTTTGGCAAAATCAATAAATGAAAAATTAAATTCAAATGGTGTAGTTTCTTTTGTAGATTTAACAGAAAAATCTCCAGGCTTTAAATTTGCTGAACATGAAGTTAATGGTATCCCTGTTCGTATTGAATTAGGTAAACGTGATATGGAGAGTGGGGTAGTGACTTTAGCAAGGCGTGATACTCGTGAACGTATTACTGTAGATATTAATTGTGATATTGTTAAAGAAATTAAAAACTTGCTTGAAGATATTCAGACCAATCTTTATAATAGGGCATTAGAACATAGAAACAGTTTAACATTTGAAGCACATAATCTTGATGAAATGAGAAATATTATGAATACTCAACCAGGATTTGTTAAAGCAATGTGGTGTGGAGATGAAGCCTGTGAATTAAAGATTAAAGAAATACGTGGAACAAAATCTAGATGTATTTTAGAACATGATGAGTCAATTGATGATAAATGTGTAGTCTGTGGAAAGAAAGCAAAACATCTTGTTTTGTGGGGAATTCAATATTAAAATTATATTGTATTTATATGCAGAGTAGGGAAGTTTGTATAAATTGACCAAACTTAAAATTTATAAAAATATATAAAAAATAAGAATAGTTGTAATAAATTTATAACTATTCTTATTTTTATGCATAATTGAAAAATGGCTTAATTAAGCCACTGAATAATTATACAGAATATTTATACAAATCACAATTTATAATTATAAATATTTATGAATAAAAATAAAAAATAAAATGTATAAATATTCAAAATATACTTGCATAAAAAATTATCGTGTTGTATAATTATGTTGCTTGAAAATTTTAAGCATGCATAAAAATTTACAAAAGGGATAATTTGTATGGCTAGAAATTCACGTCAATCAAAAATATTAGAATTAATATCTGCTAAAGAGATAGAGACACAAGAAGAACTTGTTGCTGAATTACGTGCTGCTAACTTTGATGTTACACAGGCTACTATCAGTAGAGATATTAAGGAACTTGGTCTTATAAAGATTTTGTCTGATTCTAAAAAATATAAATATGCTATTGTTGGTACTACAAATCAGGCTGTATCTAATAAGTTTATTAATATTTTTAAAGAATGTGTAATTTCTGTTAAAAATGCTATGAACTTGGTTGTCCTTAAAACTTTAAAAGGTACCGCTAATATGGTTAGTAATTGTATTGACCAATTATCATTAAATACAGTTTTAGGTTGTACATATGGTGATGATACAGTTATGGTTATTACTGCAGATATTGAAGATGCATATATGGTACAAGAAAAAATTAATGAAGTATTAATGGCTGGCTAATTGTTTATAGTCTATAAAGATTTTGAAATGAATTTAAACACGCAGTAATGTGTGTTTTCTTTTTTTGTTAAATATTATTAATTAATATTCTTATATAATTAAATTATTATAATTGTTATTTTGATAAAAGTTTGATAAAATGTATATATAATTTTGGAGATAATATGATTACTAGTCTAAAGATAAATAATATTGCTTTAATAGAAGAGAGTCTTATTAAGTTCGGCTCTGGATTTAATGTTCTTACTGGCGAAACTGGTGCTGGTAAAAGTATCATAATAGATTCGTTGAGTTTTGTTTTGGGTAGTAAGGCTGACAAAACGCTTATAAAGACAGGTAAAGATTTTGCACGTGTAGAAGTCGTGTTTGATTTGCCAGTCTTTAATGATGGAATATTAGACTTCTTTTCAAGTATAAACCTTGAACCGGAAAATACTATAATTATTAGTCGTTATTATAATTTGGCTGGTAAGAATGAAATTAGGGTTAATGGTGAAGCAGTTACTTTATCAATGCTTAAAAAATTAACAATTAATCTTGTTGATATTCATGGTCAGCATGACCATCAAGCCTTGCTAGATGTTAAAAATCATATTAAAATCATCGATTCACTTAATCCTAAAATTGATAGTGTAAAAGAACAGTTAAAAACTCATATTGACAAAGTAAAAGATATTAATAATCAAATTGCTGATTTGGGTGGCGAAGGGGAAGATAAACAACATAATATTCAACTCTTACAGCACGAAATCAATGAAATTGAAATGGCTGAACTAAAAGAAGGAGAAGAAGAACAACTTTTATCTAGACGTAAGTACTATGCCAATTCGGAAAAAATATCTAAAAATCTTAATGATGCATATGGTTATCTTATGGGTAACGAAGGCGGTATGGTTAATCAATTAAAAAGTGCTTCATATAGCCTTGGTTTGATAAGTAACATAGTACCGGAAATTGCGCAGTTAAAGGAACGTGTTAATAGTGCTATGTATGAGTTAAGTGATATTACTGACTCCATTAATGACTTGATTGCTGGTACTGATTATGATGAAGAAGAAGTAAACCAACTTGAAGAACGTTTAGATTTGATAAAAGACCTTAAACGTAAGTATGGTAATAATATAACGGATATTTTTGAATATTTAGAAAAAATAAAAAATAAACTTGATAATTTGCTTAATTCGGAACAGGCTCTTATTAAACTTAATACATTAAAGAAATCCGAACTTAAACAAGTTTTTGATTTATGTCAAACTCTTACTAAATTGCGTAAAGAAATTGGTGAAAGTATTAAGAACAAACTTTTATCCGAACTTAAATGTTTAGGTATTAAAAATGGACAATTTGAAGTTGTATTTAATAATGATTATTCGCTTGAAAATATAGAAAAATGTGCTACGTATAACGGTGCGGATAATTTAGAGTTTATGTTTAGTGCTAATGCTGGTATTGAATTAAGACCTTTATCAAAAATAATTTCTGGTGGCGAAATGAGTAGATTTATGCTTGCGTTTAAATGTGTTATTCAAGATAATAGCGGTATAAAAACTTTGGTGTTTGATGAGATTGATACTGGCATCGGCGGTATGATTGGTGCTGAAGTAGGCAAAAAGATTGTTTCTATTTCTAAATATAATCAGGTAATTTGTATTACTCATTTGGCTCAAATTGCAAGTTTTGCTGATAATAATTATCTTATTGAAAAAACAACTGATAATAACTATACAACTTCTTCTATCAAGTTACTTGATGAAGAACAGAAAGTAAAAGAAATTACTCGAATGTTGGGGCTTAATGCAGGTGAAAATGCTACTAACAGTGCTCGTGATTTAATTAATGATGCTATAAATTATAAGCAAAGTTTAAAATAGAATTTATTTCCAGTATAAAAAATTTATATTTATAAAAACTACTTTTGATTAGGAGTAGTTTTTTTATGAAACAAAAGTATAAATATTGGCTTTTTGTGGTCATATCTTTAATATTTGTTATGCTATGTTGTTTAGTGCCATATAGAGATATTATGCTATTAAATGACAATGATTACATAACTCAAGAAGAGTATAATAAGTTGCTTGCTAGTACTGGTTTTGTTAAAGCAAAATCAGTTTTTGCTGGTGGCAATGAAGATTTGATTAATGAGTATGCTATAAAGTTTAAATTATTTAATTTGTTTAATATAAAAAAATTAAAGGTTAATGTAGTAAAGTCAGACGAAGTACTTTTGGGTGGAGATTGTATTGGTTTAAATTTAAGAAGTAAAGGTGTGATTATTGTAGGTAGTAATTACATAATTACTAAAAATGGGAATATTAATCCCATGCAAGAATCAGGGCTTAATAATGGAGATATAATACTTAAACTTAATGATGAAAATATTAATTCTTTAGATGATATTAAAGAAGTGTTAGATAATAGTAATGGAGATTCTTTAACAGTGACTGCAAAAAGAGATGGTAACATATTTACTACTTCTATAAAGCCACAATGGGATATTCAAACACGTAGTTATAAATTGGGTATTTGGATTAGAGATGATGCTATGGGTGTAGGAACATTAACATTTGTAAATCCAGACAATCATAGATTTGCTTCGTTAGGTCATGCAATTACCGATTCGGATAGCAATCAAATATTTGAAGTGAGCAATGGCGAAGTTTATAAAGCGAATGTTGTAGGTGTGAAAAAAGGGAGACGTGGTTCACCAGGTGAAATATTAGGGTTCTTCATGGAAGGTCGAGATGAACAAGGTAATGTTGATAAAAATTGTGATTATGGAGTATATGGCTATTTGAATCCAGATTCGTTATTAGTTTTGGGTAAATCGCGAATTAAAGTAGGTGGAAAACTAACTGCCAAACCAGGTAAAGCAAGTATTTTGTGCTGTGTAGACGGGGAAACTATAGAAGAATATAGTATAGAATTAATAAAAACTAATTATCAAATTGGTGCTAAAAGTAAAAATATGGTTATAAAAATAACAGACCCTAGACTTATAGAAAAAACGGGTGGAATTATTCAAGGAATGAGTGGTAGTCCAATTATTCAAGATGGTAAACTTATAGGTGCGGTCACTCATGTGTTTGTTAATGATGCAACAAAAGGTTTTGGATTATATTTAGACTTTATGATTAATGAATAGATATAATTTGCCGTGCAAATTTTTTGTACGGCTTTTTATTTATTAACGATTAAAGTATTTTTATTTTTTTATAATTCAAAAAAATATTACATTTTATTCAAAAATTGTTAAAAATATCGTATTCAATTGTACAAATTGTAGAAAATTGTACAAAATCTTGCAAAATAAGTAGATTTATTTTTTAATAACTGCTATACTAAACACATATTTTGTCAAAAAGGGGATTTTGATGCAATATGAAAGAAAATATTAATAACATTGCAGTATTTTATACAAAAAATAATATGAAGCGAATTCTTGAAATTAAAAAGGTTTTTCGCAATTCAAATAAGTTTACTTTACTTATTGCTAATTACTTTTCGGAGTTGTTGTATTCACTTGGTAAATATCATGTACAATTGCTTTTGATAGATGGCGAAACGGTAGAGTTGACTGATGACTTTGAATCTATGCAAACTGATGGTGGTTTTGGTGTGCCAGATAATATATTGTATTTAGGTTTTAAAGAAAATAATTTTAATGTAGACAATCGAACAAAGTTCTGTATTACATACGAGAGCCTTTTTCGTAGACTTGTTCCACTTAAAGATCGTATTTTGCTTAATATTAGAGAAAAATCTAGTCTTGAATTTGATATTAAAGTTGTTAATCAGTTTATGTCCGAATATCTTATTAGATTAGGATTTGTGCCTAAACTCATGGGCTTTAATTATATTAAGCAGTGTATTGAAGAATCTATCTGTAATAATTGCGGAATATTAGGTAGTTTAAGTACTGAAGTGTATCCTAGAGTTGCTAGTCGTAATAAAACCAGTGCTGTTAATATTGAACGTAATATTAGAAGTTCTATTAACAATGCTATAAAGAATTCAGATGCATACTCTGGGATCAATGGATTGTTTAATAATGCTCCAATAAGTAATCGTGCTTTTTTAGCATATTTATTGGATCAAGTACTTATTAATTGTACTCAATATCAACAGAGTATTAATTTTTAGTTTTTTTTCATATATATTAATGTGAAGTCTAATAGTTATGTAACTCAATATCGTGTTAAAAATCAAGTTTCCTTGTTTTTTAACACATACAAAGCATTACTTATAGTATGTTTTGTTTTTTTACTGATTGGTCTCGGATTGGGTATTTATAAATCTATTAAATATTCTGGGGATTTAAGTTTAAGTAATATGTCTGACTCTAACCTTGTGGAGTTTTTAAAAGGGGATAGAGGGACTATGGGATTATTCTTCCCATGTATGTTTGGTTACCTTTTCTTTTGCGGAATAATTATATTCTTTAATTTTAAACCATTTTGTAAAATTTTTACTTATTTGATATTAATAATTAAAGGTTATCTTATAGGTTTTGATATTACTATATTAATAGTACAGTACGGCATTACCGGAGTCATTAATGTACTTATATTTATATTGCCTTTTGATTTATGCGTATGTGTAGTGTTTATGCTTTTATCTGCAATAGCCATTAAACGTAATAATATAATAAAAAAATATGGGTGTTACAATTGTTGTAATAATATTAATTATAAAAAATTATATTGGGTGTTAGTAATAACAGGTATTGTTGTCATATTAATTAAGTGCTTACTTTTACCATTGGTTAAAGTAACAATTATTGTGGTGTAGGCTAGTCATACTGCATGTCGTGATAATTAACTTTATAATGTCATCGTACTTAACTTACCATATCACACATATGTCTCAAGATATGAGACTTGGTGCATTATATTATTTATGATACACAGACATTGTGTGATTGTATGATAAATGAAGATTTAATATCGTTTTAATGAAATGGTATGATAACATTAATTCAATATTGTTCATAATAAAAGTATAAAATTATAAAAAAATCTAATTTATTTGCGTTTTGGGTATTGCAAGTCTAGTATTAAATGTGGTATAATTGTGCTGTAATTAAGTGAGAGAGCTGTAAGATCTCACAAAGATATGTTGAAAATAACATATCAAAAAAATAAATAATATTACAAAAGGGGAATATAAATTTATGAAAAAAAGCAAATTGTTAGTTATGGGTCTTGCATTGATCATGGGCACTTCAGTATTTGCTCTAGCCGGATGTGGCGGCGGTGGCGAAGGCGGAAATAGTGGCGGTGGATCAGAGACACCTCCAACACCTCCAACACCTCCAACTCCAGTAGAACAACCTGAAAAAAAGCCAATGAGTAAGTACTTCTCAGGTGTAAAAGCAACATATACTAAAGAAAACTTCTTGGACTCTAATAATCAAGCGAGAGAGTTTAAAGATCTAGTTGATCGTCAAATTGATGTTCTTGCTCAAGATATACTTACACGTTTAAATTATGTTTATGGACAACATAGAACACAACCTGGTTCATATGTATGGGGATATGCTTTCCCACTTTATGATTTAACTGGAAATGAAGAAGACAAAATATACAAATATTATAGTGATAGTACTAAAGATGGTCTAACAGCACTTGCAGATAGTTCAAATATGCTTTCACAATTAAGTAAGGAATATTTAGATACTATAAATGACGGTACTGCTACATTGGCAGAAGTAAATGTTGATGATTTGTCTGATTATCAAAAATCATTATTAATTAAAGAAACTTATAATAATATATTAGCATCTACTAAACTTCTAAATTTGATTGGTGCAAGTTCTGGCCAAAATATGAAAATTGTTACTAGTGGTAGATATGATGTATTGACATTAGACGAATCAAAGCAATGGTTAGTATCAGACTTAACTTCTAAAGATGCTAAAGATGCATTAAAATTAATGATCGCTCAAGAATTGACTGGTAAAGAAAGTGTAAATTATGACTATTTAATAGGAAAGATAGACACATTAGGTTATAAACCAGACTTCTCTGAAAACCTAATAAAAATCATTAATAATAAGATTATTGGTGCTGATCGTATTACTGAAGATAATGGGTATTATGATATAATTAAGAATAAATATGAAGGTAAGATTACATCTGACAATGTTAAGTCAATGAATACAAGTTCAGATTATTCACAAACTAATTCACCACGTTTATATAAAGGTTATAAAGTAATTGTTAAACAATTAGTTGAATCTGCTCTAGGTAATAAATTTTATAATACACAAGTTTCTTTATATCCTAAATTTAGTAAAAAAGCAGTAAATTATACTTCAAATGCTAATGGATTCTCTGAAGCACATGCTTATGAAACTATGACATTGCTTCCAAAAGACAATACTCCATATACTAAACTTGTAGTAAAGATTAAAGGTTCAAGTATTGCTACTAGTGATGTTTCGTTATCATTAGATGTAAAGATTAACAATTCAGAAATTTATCATAAACGTATAAATTTAACTAATGAAGAGCAAACTTTAGACATTGATGCTTCTGAATTTGGTTCAAGAACTTTAGCAGCATATAAAGGTACTAAAGATGCTGATATTAATGAAAATATTTTTACTAACACACAAGTATCTGATAAAGACGAGAGTAATTATATTAAATTTACATTCACTAATAAAAGTGGTGTAAAATTCACAGTTACTTTTGATGGCTATTACAATAAATAG